>Ga0302326_10000424_pt1 | contig 118893 bp, 111 predicted proteins | sample Palsa_T0_3_FD_202264 | JGI IMG/M metagenome (GOLD analysis project Ga0302326, IMG submission 202264) | Peat permafrost microbial communities from Stordalen Mire near Abisko, Sweden - Palsa_T0_3 | ecosystem: Environmental > Terrestrial > Soil > Palsa > Peat permafrost | place: Sweden: Abisko... | reverse complement strand
GAATCCGCGAGCGCAACACCACTTGCTGCGGGGTGAATTGGGCGCGAACCCATTTTTCCAGTTGATTCCGGTCAATCTCCGAGAGTTGTACCACCGCAGCAATTTTCGCCATAAAACCAATTTCGCAAGAAAAGCCCTGTATGTCTATCTAATTAAGGGACACTACACTAGCGCCTCATCGCCAGGTGAATCAAAAACAATGCGGCCTTGCGGTCGCAAATATAACAGCAAACCATGCTCATTCGAGCTGAGCTTCCAATCAACGATCATCCCATGTTCGCGCAAGACAGTGCATAAAAGTGATAGTGAATCGGGCGTGGGCGAACCTCCGCCTATCAACCCCACGCCATTTGTGCGGAGCAAGCCCGAGAATGCCCCAGCGAGTTCTCTATAACGATTGAAGAACAGCGCTTCACTTTCATCACCGGGAGCGTCCGCCAGTTCTGAGTTCTTTGGAACATAGCCTAGGTCGATGCCATGCTCTGCAAACACAAAATCAAAATCGTGTGAACCTGAAGCCGCGAGCGCCGCATAACTGGTATGCGTGAAAGTGATACGCTGGAGGGAACATCTCTCTGCCCAAATCCTCCCAATAGCCAACGGGTTTTCCGCGTGGTCAATAACGTCACAAAATTCGCACCTGCCGTTTTTGGTCAGCCACATTCCAACAATTCCAGTTCCGCCACCCAAGTCACAAACCCGCTCAATCTTGCCTTTCTTGAAAACCGGACTCGATCCCAGTCGTTCCATCGAGTTTGCCAAGCGATCAAAGTTGCTGCCGAGAGTCTCTACGGCGAGTTCCTCGTCGATAAATAAGGGATTCATTTGCTCGGCACTCATTATGTCGGTGGCCTGAGAAGCTTCGCCGCTAGGAAGTGGCTCCATAATCCGCCGGTTCCGCGTGTGACATTTTCCTTTCCTGGCTGGTTTGATTCCGAGTTCATGAAGTAAGGATTTCGGGCTCACGCTGCCAGTTTGCAGCAAGTTCGTTTGAAACGGAAGTGATACTTGTCCGATACGACCACATTCCTAATACGCGTCCCCGATGGGTGATCTGGACCCCGAAATTTAGCCCAAGCGGGTGTCCCCCTCAGACACAATTGACACATTAAAAGACGACGCCTCAAACGTCTCAGACTCGGACTCCGCCCTAAAGTCAGGCTGGCCGTGAAGTCGCTGGACTCCAGCGTCAATACGCCGCCTGCACGCCTTTAACGGATCGTTTCTTCATCCACGGCATGAGCGAGCGCAATCGCTGGCCGACGCGCTCGATCGGGTGTTTCTCCCCGGCTTTGAGCAGGGCGTTGTACTTCTTGTAGCCGCCGTTGTACTCCTGGACCCAGCCACGGGCGAATTTGCCGGATTGAATGTCCTGCAAGGCCGCCTTCATCCGTTTCTTGACGCCGGCGTCAATGATCTTGGGGCCGACGCTCACATCGCCCCACTTGGCCGTTTCGGAAATGGAAAAGCGCATGCCGCTGATGCCGGCTTCGTTCATCAAATCCACAATCAATTTCAATTCGTGCAGGCATTCGAAGTAGGCCATCTCCGGCTGGTAGCCGGCTTCGACCAGCGTCTCGTAGCCGGCCATGATCAAGGCGGAGGCGCCCCCGCACAGGACGGTTTGTTCGCCGAAGAGGTCCGTTTCCGTTTCCTCTTTGAAGCTGGTTTGGATGACGCCCGCGCGCGTGGCGCCGATGCCCTTGGCCCACGCCAGCGCGATCTGCTTGGATTGCCGGCCCGGGTCTTGATAAATGGCGATGAGCGAGGGCACGCCTTTGCCTTCCAGGTATTGCCGGCGGACGATGTGCCCCGGCCCTTTGGGCGCGACTAGGATCACGTTCACATCTTTGGGCGGCACAACGGTTTTGAAATGAATGGAAAACCCGTGCGAAAACAACAGCGTCTTGCCCGCCGCCAGATTGGGCGCGATGTCCTTTTCGTAGGCTGCGGCTTGTTTGGTGTCCGGGATGGCGACGAAAATAACATCGGCGCGCCGGACGGCCTCGGCCGTGCTGACGACCTCAAAGCCGTGCGATTGGGCGACGGGCGCGGATGGGCTGCCTTGGTAAAGGCCGATGATGACGTTGCAGCCGCTGTCCTTGAGGTTGAGGGCGTGGGCATGGCCTTGCGAGCCGAAGCCCAGAACGGCCAGGGTCTTGCCTTGGAGATGTTTGAGGTCGGCGTCTGTGTCGTTATAAACTTTTGCGGGCATGGGATGGAGTGGGTTTAGGTTTATGTTTGATTGACTGAGGTCACTTGCGGGCCAGGGCGATCTTGCCCGTGCGGGTCAGTTCGAGCACGCCGAAGGTGGCCATCAAGCGGAGAAACTTGTCAATCTTGCTTTCATCGCCGGTGATTTCAATGGTCAGGCTTTGCGGCTGCACATCCACGATCTTGGCGCGGAAAATATCGGTCATCTGCATGATTTCGGCACGCGACTTGGCATTGACCGCCACGCGCACCAGCACCAATTCGCGGTCAATGAATTCGGATTCGCGGAAGTCATGCACCTCCAGCACGTTGACCAGCTTGTTGAGTTGCTTGACGATTTGGTCCAGCGTGGCGTCATCGCCGACGGTGACAATGGTCATGCGGGAGGTGTTGGCCTGCTGAGTCGGGGCCACGTTGAGCGTGTCAATATTGTAGCCGCGGCCGCTAAAGAGGCCGGCCACGCGCGTGAGCACGCCGAATTTGTTTTCCACCAGGACCGATACGGTATGTCGCATAGAATAAAAATCCCGCCTCCGGGTTGGACAGCGGGCAGCCTGCGAGCCGGCACAGAGCTTCAGGCCGCGTCAGTCAACAATGACAACGCGCGCCACGTGCGGCAAACGAGCCGTTAATTTCATGGCGCGCAAAGTAGCAACGGAGGCCGTCCCGGTCAATCCTCATTTTTGGCGCCCTGAAACGCGCCGCGGCGAGCCGCAACCAAATACACGATTTTGAACAGGAGGCAACAGAGGAAACGGAGAGATGGACCATGGCCAGCGGTGCTCTGTTCTCTCTGTTTTCTCCTGTTCAAAACATGGCAAGGCAGAGAAACAACTGTCCATTTTTCACCTGCGATTGACTCGCCACAAGACACTTTCCCGTGGTGCGAAGGGCGTGGCTTTGGCTTCTCAATTTTGACAATTCAAATCCCAGCCGCGGCGCCGCCCCGCAAGAGCATTCATGTGACGGTGCTGGCATGGGATTTGCGAGGCTCCTCCGACAGCGATGAACATACATGAAACGATCAAGCATTTGATCCTCACCGGATGGCTGGCCGTGCTGACACCGGCCTTGGCCGTGACCAACACGCCGGCGCACACTTACCCAAGCGGCAAGGAAATCGCAATGAAAATTGGGAACGACCTTGTCGCAACACTGGACCCAAAGTTCCAAAAGATCCTGAACCCCGAAGCCATTTCCATGCAAGAGTCGGCCGCGCCGGTCATCGCGCCCGTCCAGGGAAATCGCCGGGGCGTTCCGTGTCAACTATCCGTCTCAACCGGCTTCATTGATTTGATCAACCATATTGCCCATGCCAAGGCCATAGACCGGATTCAACCGGGCTATTTCAGTCAATATGTGGCCCTTCTGTCGCAGGAGGGGGCCAAAGGTCATCCGGCCCTGCCGCCCAACCTCGATGACTCGCGTTATTGGACGGAGGCCGTCATGCAAGACCAGACCAGCTTTTTCAATCAAATGATCAGCATCACCCTGGCCCTGAACCTCTCCCACCTTTATCTGGAACACTACGACAAATATGCCGTCCACATGGCGGATGGAACGCCGGCTCCCATCAACAACTTCATCGTGCCCGAGGAGTGGGAGGACAGCGTCAAATACGCCACTCTGAATTCGCTTGATTGCGCGCTGGGCACCGCGGGAGCCGAAGCCCTCTTCGACTGCATTGACCAGATGCGCCTGCGCCCGTCCTGGACCGGTTATATCGTGCCTCAAGGTGTCAACATAAAAAAGCTCGACACCCAACTGTCCCAGTACGAGCATGAGTATTATCACGGCGGGCGGGCGTTTTTAAATCCTCGACAGACCTCGCCTTTGGTGGCCGGCAAGGACAGGACACCGTTGCCATTGGCTTCGCAGTCGTTGGTCCATAATTACAACCCGTAAGCCCCAATCATTAGCGATGCGCTCGCTGTCTCACCGAATTGGTGGGCCAGTCTCGGTCTGAGGATTCCGTCGGCGGGACGCCGACGGAGGCGGTCGAGACAACCGCGCTCCCCAAGAAGTCGCTAATGATTGGGAGCCGTAAGTCTGAAATAACGAAGGCCATTGACCCTGAGTCGTTCCTTGGCTTACAATTCAGAGTCCTGCCGCTCGGTTGGGATTGAGAGAATTCCTCCGGCTTCAGGGCAATAAGCCGCACGTTATGCACGGAATTTCAGAATCGGCGCCGGTGATTTCCGCTCCGCCCCCGACGCAACTGACCGGGAGCGTTCCAGCGTTCTGGCCCGCTCTGGTGCTCGCCCTCGCCGCCTCCTGCATCACCGTCGGCATCATGTGGGACATCTCCTGGCACGAGACGATCGGACGGGACACTTTCTGGACGCCGGCGCACATGGTCATTTACCTTGGGGGCGCCTTGGGAGGGTGTGTCGGGGGATGGCTGGCCATCCAAAATACTTTCCTGGCCTCCGCATCGGAACGGGCGGCCACGGTTCGGGTTTTCGGCGCGCGCGCTCCTTTGGGAGCCTGGGTGGCCATTTGGGGTGCGATGGCCATGATCACTTCCGGCCCCTTTGACAATTGGTGGCACAACGCCTATGGCTTGGATGTCAAAATCATCAGTCCGCCTCATGCCCTGCTCGGCTTGGGGATGTTCGGCATCAGTTTTGGCGCGTTGCTCCTGGTGCTCAGCCGCCAAAACCGGTTGCAGGATGGCGCGGGCACTGGATTGTTTATCTGGGTGGGCGGCATGTTCACCGTGCTGGCCGCCGTATTCGTGATGGAGTACAGCTTCCCCAACATGCAACACGCCGCTATTTTTTACCAGGTCTGCGCCATACAATTCCCGTTTCGCCTGGTATGCCTGGGGTGCGCGGCTCGAACCTCCTGGCCTGCCACCCGTGTCGCCGCGGTTTACATTTTAGTCGAATGCCTGATGGTCTGGATTCTGCCGCTCTTTCCCGCCCAGCCCAAGCTGGCTCCGATTTTCAACCCAGTCACCCACATGGTTCCACCGCCTTTCCCTCTCCTGCTGATTTTTCCGGCCATGGCCATAGACATCCTGTTGCGCCAGGCAGGCGGAGCGACTGGTTGGAAACTCGCTCTTGTGGCCATTCTTCTGGGCCTGATTTTCCTGGCCGTATTTGTCCCGGTGCAATGGTTTTTCTCCAAGTTTATTCTCTCTCCCTACGCCAACAATTGGTTCTTTGTCGGAAACAGGGTCTGGGATTACAGTGCCCGCCTTGGTAATTGGACCACTCGCTTTTGGCGGGCGAACCCCTCCGACGCCGATGCTGATTTGCTCACCCTAAAGGCCCTGGTTATCAGTTGGGGGCTGGCTGCGGTCAGTTCCTGGCTTGGACTCTTGTTGGGCGGTTGGATGAGGAAAGTCCAGCGATGAAGCCGCGTCTGCTCCTGCTCGTTTTCCTGACTCTATGGTGTCCCGCGCCCATTCAAGCCCACGTCGGCAGTCCGGATATTTTTTATTCAGGAATGGTAGGCCCCTGGCTCACGCGCATCACCATCCGCATGCCCGGAGTGGTCCCGGGACGCGCTGAAATACTGGTTCAAGTCCAAAGCCGTGAACCGCTTTCGGTTGCCTTCACGCCGCTTTCCTCCAGGGTCGCTCTCAGTAATGCTCCCCCGGCTGAACTGGCTCAGCCGGTGCGCGGGGAGACCAATCTTTACACCGGTGAATTGTGGCTCATGACCGACGGCGCTTACAGCATCAACGTTCGCATCAGCGGATCAGCCGGCGAAGGCGCGGTGCAGATTCCCATCAATTCCGTCGCCACCACTCAACTCCCGCTCCCGCCCTTCCTTGGCCAAATCCTGCTGGGGTTGGGCTTGTTTCTGTTTTGCGCCGGGATTGCCATCGTCGCCGCCGCTGCCGGAGAAAGCGCGTTGCCGCCGGGCGTTCTGCCCGGCAAAGCCGAAATCCGCAAATACTGGAAGGCCGCCACGATCACAGGCGTTGTTCTGGTCTTGGCGCTGGTGGGCGGAAGGAGGTGGTGGAATTCAGAAGAAAAGGATTTCCGTTCCCGCCTGCGCGAAGGCGGTTGGCCCGATCTGGCCGCAAACGTCCGAGTCGAAGGCTCCCAACGCATCCTTCATTTGGTCCTGGGCCAGACTGCCTTTGCATCCTACGGCCCGAAGGCCAGGATCGAGTTGGCGACTGACCACGGGAAACTTTTGCATCTCTTCCTGGTTGGCCAGCCCAACCATCAAGCTTTTGCGCATATTCATCCCGTGCGCCAAGGGGGCACAACCTTTGAGGTGGCTTTGCCGCCGCTGCCTGAAGGTGATTACGAATTGTTCTGCGATTTGACCTTGGCGTCCGGCCTCAGTTCCACCGCCACAAACTCTGTCCATCTTCCGGCCATGCCCGTCGGGGCTGCGGCTGCAGGCGTCGCCGTTTCTTTGGAACCCGACCCTGACGATTCCTGGGCCATCAATTCTGCCGCGCCCGTCCGCGACAATTCCGGCGGCGAAACTATTTGCAGTCTGCCTGGTGGAACACAAATGGTCTGGGAAACTCATCCTCCCTTGCGCGCCCAACAAGATGCCGGGCTGCAATTCCAGGTGCGGGACCAAAGCGGACAGCCCGTCCGCCTCGAACCTTACATGGGCATGATGAGTCACGCCGCCGTGCTGCGGTCCGACGGCCGCGTCTTCTCCCACCTGCATCCAACGGGCAACTTTTCGATGGCCGCGCAGATGGTGTTTGAAGGAAAAATGGCTAAAGAGACCAACCCCGCCAGCGGCCAAGGCGCTGTGGACCATTCGACGGTGGACGATTGGTGCGGCCCTGGCGCGGGCGGTGGTTCCTCTTTCATTTCGCTGCCGTACGAATTCCCGACCCCTGGAGATTACCGGGTTTGGGTGCAGATCAAGACCGATGGCCAGGTCAAGACCGCCGTGTTCGACACCACGGTCATGTAGCCCCGGCCTGAAATCCCTGTTTGCAACCATCGCGGCACCCTTTAAACTTCCGACATGGATGTTACGAGAACTGCGTTTGGCGCCTGGAATGGCGGTCGCTTCATGAATTTTGGCGAGCCGCTCGCTGATGAACGCTGGATTAATCTGGTGCGCCATTCTTTTGAGCGGGGCATTCGCACGTTCATCACCGCCGATGTCTATGGGGCCGGCGCGGCCGATGAATTGCTGGCCCGCTCGCTTTCCGGCATTCCGCGCGCCGAGTATTGTCTGGTCGGCGCGGTCGGCCACGATTTTTACAAGGGCCAGCGCCAAGGCTCCCGCGGGTATCCGCGCTTTACCGATCCCTCGCTTCGGCCGCCGGCGGATTATGCCGATTATCTTCGCATGGCCGCGGAAAAATCCTTGTTGCGCTGCCGGGCCGACAAATTTGATCTCCTGCTCCTGCACAATCCGGATTCCACCGGCTATGGCAGTGACCGCGTCTGGTCGGGCATGAGCAAACTTATAGACGCCAAACTGACCGACCGCATCGGCATCGCGCCGGGACCGGCCAACGGTTTCACGCTGGACCTCATCCTCTGCTTTGAGCGGTTCGGGCCGCTGCTGGATTGGGGCATGATTATTCTCAATCCGCTGGAACCGTGGCCCGGCCAGCTTGTGCTTCCCGCCGCGGCCCAACACGAAGTCAATTTGATTACGCGCGTGGTTGATTACGGCGGGCTGTTCCACGATGACGTCAAGCCCGGACACAAATTCGGCGCGCAGGATCATCGCGCTTTTCGTCCCGCCGGCTGGGTCGAAGCCGGGAACGAAAAACTGGACCAGATGAGGTTCATGGCCGAAAAACACAATCTGACGCTGCTCCAACTGGCTTGCCTATGGAATTTGTCGCAAACGCCGGTCAAATCGGTCGTGCCGACGCTTATCCAGGAGAGCGGAAGCGCCGGGAAGACGATTGAATCCAAAGCTGATGAACTGGCGCTGCTGCCTCATCTGGAGTTGTCGGAGGAAGAAGTTGATGTCATTTTCCGGCTCGGTGACAATCGCGGCTGCATGTCACTGAAAGGAGCCAACCGAAGTCACACCACCGCGCCGGAACCGGATCGGTGGGGCCTATCGCCGGATTTGGAGGCCGTCGGCAAACAATGGGGCATTGATCCCGATCATGATTTGGTTTTTGCGCATTGAAGACGATTTACTTTGATTATAACGCCACCACTCCGCTGGACCCGAACGTTCGCCAGGCCATGCTGCCGTTCCTGGGCGAGATTTTCGGCAATCCGTCCAGCGCCCACCACGTGGGCCGGCGAGCGCGGGCGCTTTTGGACGACGCGCGCGAGCGCGTGGCCAAAGCCTGGCGCTGCAAACCGAGCGAGGTAGTTTTCGCCAGCGGCGGCACTGAGAGCAATAATTTCGCCATTTTCGGAACAGCCCGTTTATTGCGCGGCAAGGGCCGTCATTTGATAACCTCAACCATCGAACATGACGCCGTCCTGCGTTGCTTCAAGTATTTGGAAAAAAACGAGAACTTCAACGTTACATATTTGCCCGCCAGCCCGGAAGGATTGGTTTCTCCCGATGATCTAAAGAAAGCGATTCGGCCCGACACGATCTTGGTTTCTCTCATGTCGGCCAACAATGAGATGGGGGCGATTCAGCCGGTGGCGGAGTTCGGAGAAATCTGCCGTTCAAGAGGCGTTCTTTTCCACACCGACGCCCTGCAATCATTCGGGAAGGAGCCGTTCAAGGGCATTCACCAATTTAACGCTGACTTGGTCGCATTCTGCTCTCATAAGTTGCATGGCCCCAAGGGAGCAAGCGCGCTGTTCATCAGGTCTCCGCTGCACCCCGATCCAATTATTCACGGCGGCTCGCATGAGAACGAGCGTCGGGCCGGGACGGAGAATCTCGCGTGCATCATCGGAACAGCTTATGCCATCGAGCATTTTTTGAACCCTCCTGTTTTCCCGGCTGAACATCTGCGCAAATTGACGGATCATCTGATCCAGTTCCTTCATTCGCTGGATGGCGTTCATTTTCGCGGCTCCATGAACCGCCGCCTTTCAAATACGGTCGCCTTGACCGTGGATGGTTGCGACAGCGCCACGCTCCTTGCCGGCCTGGATTTGGAGGACATCTGCGCCTCCAGCGGTTCCGCCTGCGCTTCCGGGGCCCTCAAGCCATCCCACGTCATGCTGGCTATGGGCGTTGAAAAGAGCGTGGCCAGTTCGCTGGTACGATTTTCACTCGGCCGGGAGTCCACCATGGAGGAAGTCTTAACGGTCGAAGGCGCGCTCAAAATGGTGATTAAACAAGCGCGAGGCCTCTGAATTGAATGTGAATTGTTTGTGACGAACTCCAATAACCATGACTTTTCGCCAGCGCCAGCGCGCATCCAGGAGGTTGTTCACTGAATCTTTTCCGCGTAACCCGTTGACGCTGGCTTGACAGTGGCGAATGCTTGCGTTATCCACATGCCTTAATAATAGTGTTTCTTTAGAAGAAGAAAGAATGTATTAAAGACGCGCATGAATCTGAGCGTAGCAAAAGATCAATTAATCCACGGTTTGCAGTCTGTGCAAAACATTGTCAGCTCGCGAACCACCCTGCCTATTCTTTCCAATGTCCTGCTGCGAGCGGGGGACAATAAACTGGAATTTACCGCCACGGACCTGGATGTCAGCGTGGCGTGCTCGGTGGAGGCAAACGTGAAGAAAAAGGGGGCGAGCACCGTGCCGGTGAAACGTTTCTTTGGCATTGTGCGCGAGTTGGGCAGTCCTGAAATAGAGTTGGAGGTGGATGAAAAACACGCTTGCAGTGTGCGCGCGGGAGCCTCTTTTTACAAAATTCACGGCTTGAGCGCCGACGAGTTTCCACCGGTGCAGGTTCTCAAGGACGACAAGAAAATAACGCTTCCGCAGGAAAAGTTCAGAGGCATGTTGCGCAAAACATCCTTTGCCATCTCGACCGACGAATCGAGGTATGTCCTCAACGGAATATTCATCAGCCTCAAGGAGCACAAAATCACTCTGGTGGCAACCGATGGCCGCCGGCTGGCGCTGGTGGATGAGGAAGTGGATATTCCTGAAACCAGCCAGGGCGAGTTCATTATTCCCACCAAAACGGTCAATGAGCTGAACCGATTGCTGGGCGAGAAGGGAGAAATTGAAATCTGTTTTACGGAAAACCAAGTTGCATTTACCCTTAAAGACGACAAAGGCTTTTCCGTTCTGATTATTTCCAAGCTGGTCGAAGGCAATTATCCCAATTACCGCCAGGTCATTCCCAACGAGACCAAGGAGCGCATTGCTTTGCCGCGCGAAGAGCTTCTGGCCGCCACGCGCCGGGCGCAAATCATGACCAGCGACAAGGCCAACTCCGTTAAAATCGCCGTCAGCCGCAATAATCTCGCCATCACTGCCAACTCGCCCGAGGTGGGCGAAGCGCGCGAAAGCCTCGCCATCAATTACAAAGGCAAAGACATGGCCATCGCTTTCAATCCGGAATATCTCATTCAGCCGCTGGCGGCCTTGACCGAGGATGAGGTTTTTCTGGAATTGATTGACGAATTGAGTCCAGGCGTGCTCAAAATCAACGGCCCGTTCCTCTACGTCGTCATGCCGATGCGCTTGAGCTGAACCGTAACCATTCAGTAAGAGCGCCAAAACTTCAACGCAAAGGCGCAAAGACGCCAGGGCGCAAAGAGGATTTTGCCTACACCAATCCAAGCCACTAAACGGTGATCGTTTGTCGTTTCCGGCAAAACTTTTTCACCACGAAGAGCACGAAGGACACGAAGGCATGATTATGATGATTGATACGACTTTTCTTCGTGATTTTCTGTCCTTCGTGGTGAAAATTGGGTTGCGGTTGGCCGCTTGTGAATTTCCGGTGAGCAAAAATTAACAACATTGTCGTGCCCCCGGCTGGTCCGGCGGTAAAATCGGCGGGCCATGAATGATTTTCAACGCGTTCTCGATACCGCCGAACGACATCTGCTCACGCTCAAGGCGGCGGGCGTTCGTTTTCTCCCAATCCAACACGAAACCTTGAGCCGGTTGAGCGAACCGCCGCCGGTTATGGAAACGCCAGTCGTGGCGCGCGTCGAATCGCCGGTGGAGCAGCCGCCTCAGCCCTTGAACGACAACGACACCGCCGCGGGCATGGCGGAATTGCGCCAGCGGGCGTCGGTCTGCCTGAAATGTCCGCATCTGGTCAAGAGCAGGAAAAACGTCGTCTTTGGCGTGGGGGACATTCACGCGCAACTGATGTTCGTCGGCGAAGCGCCGGGGGCGGACGAAGACGCGCAAGGCGAGCCTTTTGTGGGCGCGGCGGGCCAATTGTTGACACGCATCATCAAGACCATGGGTTTGAGCCGGGAAACAGTTTATATCGCCAACATCCTCAAATGCCGGCCCGATACTCCCGGCCAGTCCTCCGGCAATCGCAAGCCGACCGGCGACGAAATGAAAACCTGCCTGCCGTATTTGCTGGAACAGATTGATCTCATTCGCCCCAAGGTTTTGGTGGCGCTCGGCGCGACGGCCATCGAAGGATTGTTGGGCGCGGGCGGCGGCATTGGCAAGCTGCGCGGCAAATTTCAAACCTTCCGCGACATCCCGCTCATGCCGACCTTTCATCCGGCCTACCTCCTGCGCAACCAGGCGCTGTCCGAGAAGCGCAAGGTGTGGGAGGACATGCTGCAAGTCATGGAAAAACTGCAACTGCCGATCAGTGAAAAGCAGCGCGGCTATTTTCTCACCGCGTAACGCGAGAGCCAATGTCAAGACGAGGGAAAATCCAGGCCGCGGTGGTGTCTCTGGCGGTGGCGCTGGTCGTGCTCATTCCACTGTGTCTGCGCTGGCAGGCGCAATGGCATCTGAGCGCCTATCGCAAAAAGCTCATTGCGGCCGGTGAAAAATTGACCGTCGCGGAACTCGCGCCGAAAAGAAACTGGCAAGCGACCAACGCCGCAGAGTTTCTGAGACTGGCTGCGACGATACAGCCGTTTTGGCAGTACCAGCCCACCGCCATGCTCGAGATCAAACCCGGCGTGGCGCGCGCGGCCTGGCTTCAGCCGCAATTGATGGAGAAGGTGGACGCAATCAATCCCACGACCAACGTTTGGCCAGCCATGATAGACGCGATGAAGAAGAATGAAAAGACCTTGGACGAATTGCAGAGGCTGGTGGACGAGGGAGGCATTGAGTTCATACAAGATTACAGCCAGCCAGACCTCAATGAATACCTTTTTCTGGGTCCAGTGAAACAGTTGGTTTTGGACTTCTCAGCCAGGTTTCTTCTGGCTTTGCACCAGGGCCGAACGCAGGAAGCATTTCGGGATCTCAAATCCTGCAGCATTGCCTCCCAACTGCTCGCAAAGGATCCGCTCATGATAGACCAATTGGTGCGGTACGCTTGCATGTCCATAACGCTCTCAGCGTGCTGGGAAGCTTTGCAAGCCGGCGTCTGGACGGACGGGCAATTGGCCGAACTGCAACGCCAATGGGAGCAGGCGGATATCTTGGCGTTGGCGGCGGCGACCTTGGCCATGGAACGAGCGCGGGAGCAGATGGAGTTTCAACAGGCCCGCGCGTCGCGGCAAGCGCTGCAGGACATGTCGGGCGGGGCTTCCGGCATAAGAAACAATTCCGAAATCTGGAATGATTTTTTGCTTAACGCTCGCACCTTGCCTGGAGAACTTCTCGCGAACTATCCCCGCTATTGGGGTTGGCGATGGATTTGGTCTTACCGGGATGAACAGCGCTATTTGGAGATCATGCAAACCATGATCGAGGCCACACGGGACGCGCAAAAACGCCGTTCCACTGTCACCTTTCCCAAAGACAGGCCAGATTCCGCCGTTTTTTCACCGCTGATTGCGGAGGGTTTTAACGTGACAGACTTGATGACCGGTCCAATCGAAAAATTTGTCGGTCATGCCTCGCGCGCGCAAACGATGGCCAACATAGTCACTGCGGCTATCGCATTGGAGCGATTCCGTCTCGCGCATCATGCTTATCCGGACGCTCTGGCCAAACTGGCGCCGGAGTTTGTGCAGACGGTGCCGGTGGATTGCATGGATGACCACGACCTCCGTTACCGTCTCAATCCCGACGGCACCTATCTCCTCTACTCCGTGGGGAGCGACGGCGTTGATAATGGAGGCGATCCTACGCCCGAAGAAGGCAAGAGGCCGGGATTTCTCAACGGGCGGGATTGGGTGTGGTCCCGCCCCGCGACCGCCGAAGAATTACAGGCTTACGAAGCGGAACAAAGCAAACCAACCAGGCGCAAATAACGGTCACGCTTTAAACAGGCTCGCGGGATCCTCGGAGGCCGCGAGAAAACGTCCGCCGGCGTAGCAACTTTCCACTTGACTGCCATTCCAGCGGCGGAGGCGGAAAACTTGCGCGAAGAGAAAAGCCGGCGCGGCCCCGCCCTGGCCTCCCACCAACTCCGCCCCGCGCCGCACGTTGTCCATCATCCAGGCCGGGATCAATACGTGATAGGGATTGCGCCGGACCTCTCCAACGTGGAAGGACGTCGCCGCCATTAAATCCGCCACGACATCGGCGGAGTACTCAACCAGAAGGTTGGGCGTTTGCATTTGGCCCCAAAATTCCGTTTCGACCAGGTGACATTGGATGCCGCGCGCCGCCTTGAGCGCGTCCATCACCAGAAAGTGAACGCCGATGTGCGTGCTGTTCCAATCCAGTTCGTGCGGGAAAAAAATAACCCGGGGACGATGTTTCTCCAGCAGCGCGGCGATGATGCCGGTCATCCGCGACCAGGCCGCGGCGTCGTTGGCGCGAGTGGCGGGGCGGACATCGTCCAAGCCGTCCGGCGCGCTCATCTCCAGGCGGTAGCCGAGGAATTGGCAGGCGTTTTGCAATTCCTGCCAGCGTCCCGCTTTGCGCTCTTTGATGCGGCCCAGCGTCACGGCAATGTCAATCACGTTCCATTTCGCTTCGCGCAACAAGCGCAGGGCCAGGCCGCCCGCGATGGTTTCATCATCCGGATGCGGCGCGAAAAACAGCGCGGTCGGAGCATCCGCAGCAGGGGAAGGTCGTGGAGCAGGGGGAAATCCACCCTGGGGCAGGGACTTGCCTTCGGTGACGAGGCGGACGTAATCGGAAACCAATTTGGAGTAGGGATTCATGGTGAATTCAGCGCTTTGCCTCAATCATGCAGACGTTCTTCACGATCCTCCCGTGCCAAGCGGAAAACAAGGCCAAAATCAATGCTGTTTTGCTCGGATTCCTCGTCCAGCCGCAAAGCGGAACTGCGTTCCGCACTCCAAGACGCTCCGCGCACACGGAGCGCTGGCGAAAGTCCGCAGGTCGTGGAGTGCGCGCGCGTCAGCGCCGCTTTCCCCTTCGCCGACTCAGCATGGTGCGCGTTTTGAAATAGGCGGGGCCGCGACACTACACTGCCGGCAGGCTGGCGGCGGCGATGGCCTGGCCGTGGCGCTTGTCCTTCTCATCCGGGACATGGAAGGAAATGCGGCCGGCCAGTTCGGGGAATTCCAACTGCAGAACCTCCTTGGCCTGACGGAGAATCACGTCCCCGCCGGGGCCGGTGGTCACCCGTCCCAGAACCAGGACATGTTTGAAATCGTAAAACTCGGCGTAATGAGCGACTTCGTAGCCGAAACAGACGCCGATGGTTTGATAAATCTTTTCCGCCCGCGGGTCGCTTTGTTCCATCAGTTTTTGCGCGCACTTCAATTTCTCCGGCAGCGGCATGTCGGCGGGAGTTTCGATGCCCGCCGCAGGCAGCCACCGAGCAAGGCATTGCTGCGAAAAATACTGCGCGCCGCAGCCGCGATCGCCGGACCATTCATCCACGGGAGCGCCGGGGTTGTAATCCACGGGGGTGAAGGCCAATTCGTTAAGCCAGGAAGTGATGTTGCCTTCGGGCGTGACGAACCCGCCTGCCGTGCTGGACCCCATGGCGACGCCGAGCACCGAGTTTTGTCCCAGGGCCATCGAACCGGCCAGGGCGGTGACCTCGCCATCGTTGACCACTTCGAAGGGGATTCCGTCCCAGGCGCGTTTCAATTCGAGAAAAAGAGTATTGACGCGCGTCTTGAACTCCTCCGCCGGCACGCCGCGGAAAAGGGAGGCCACGCGGACGTGATTGTTGACATAGACGCCCGCCGCACTCCCGCCGATGGCATCCACACGCGGCAAATGTTCCGCCGCCCGTTCCAGCGAATCCATGATTTGGTCGAAGTGCCATTGCGGGTCGGTCTGGGGCACGGGATTCCAGATTGTTTCCTCGGAAAAAACCGCCTTGCCCTCCACCACGGCGGCGGCCTTCCGGTCACTGGCCCCTAGGTCGAAGCCGATGCGGTACCCGTTCCAATGACGTCCCAGAGGCGTGGTAGTGGAGCGCGGAGCCGGGAGGTCCTTGGTCGTGACGACCGTGAAGGGGCGTTCGTAAATCCGTTCTCCCATGATGTTGGCATCGAATCGCCCCGTCGCTGTTTCCGTGTAATGCCGCCCGAGTCGCTCGCCCAACTCCGGCGGCCCGTCGAAATAGACGTGGCAGCCGCCGCGGGACCAGAGCAGAAATTTGACCAGCCGCTCCAAATACAAAAAATTGCATTCGGCGGCCGGGTGCTGCGGCGGCAGGATGCTTTTGGCGAAATGAAAAACCGAGCCGTCCGCCTGTTCCAAAGCGATGCGAACGGGCACGGAGGCTTCGGCGGCAAACGCGCGATTGGCCAGCGCGGCCGGCCGAAAGCCCGGCTCCAAGGGCGGCAGCAGCCTTGGCGTCCTGAGCATAAAACCGTCGGCATTCACCAAGGCATTAAGCCATCGTTTAGGGAGGGCCGCAAGAATCCTTTGCTCGAATTGCGCGGCAGCCGAGGGCACATTTCAGGAGCGAGATCCTCGGAATGCGAAGCTAATGCACGATTTCTGTTTACACGTTTCGTTCCTCGAAGTAATATCAGTCTGCAAATTATTGATTAAAAGCTGCCCAAGCTTCTGCTGTCGGTGGCTGCATTACGAAAGCGTCGGTTTTGCTTTTATGAGTTTGTCCTGTACACGAGGTTGGGTGCCGGGCGTTTTGTCCGAGCATCAAGTCAACGACCTTGCTAAGGAAGGTTGGCTTGAGAATTTCAATCTTGATGATCCAATCTCCACAGACGGTTCCGCGTTTGACTTGACCATCATTGGCGATGGTTATCGAATGCTTCGAGGTTCTGTGAAGCCATTCGGCGGAAGTTATGAAGAGGATGTTCTGAAAAACAGCAAATTAGCCGAACGGATTGAACCGTCAAATGACGGCGTTTTTGGTCTTGACGATCATCAAACGTATGTTTTTCGCATCCAACAACAACTCGCTTCGCCTCTCCTATCATCAGGACTGATTTATGGTCAAGCAACGGCGAAAAGCAGCATTGGCCGTGTAGACGTTTTGGCACGCCTAATCGTAGATGGTATGGACACGTACGAGTCGTTTGATCCAGTCGAAGCCGCAAAGCAGAAGGGACGCATGTTCATTGAAGTCACTCCAATGACTTTTAAGGTTCGCGTGAAAGTGGGCATGGCGTTGTCCCAGCTTCGATTGTTCAAGGGTAGGCCCGAAGACTGTGAAATTAGCGGACAGGTTTTATACCATTCAGTGCTGCGACGCAGTTCGGTCGCCGGTGCTTCGCCTTACCGTCGAACTGCACAAGATGGAAGTTTGTCCGTTGACTTGGACAATGCACTCCTTTGCGACGGTGAATCAGGGTGCGCCTTCCGCGCAAAAAAAGCCTCAAATCCAGAAGGGATTGCTTTGTGGGAAGAAAATGAGAAACCCGACCCAAAGACCTATTGGGAATTGTGGGTCTGTGACGAATCGAAAGGACAAAAATACTTGAGAATCGAAAAGGATCATTTCTATATTTTGAGATCCAGAGAGAGGATTGCCCTTCCTCCAGGGGTTGCGGTGTATTGCCGCGCAACGGATGAGACGATCGGTGAAATGAGAATCCATTACGCTGGATTTGTTCACCCCAATTTCGGTTACGAGCGTGACGACGAATTTGACGGAACGCCTTTGATTTTCGAGGTGAAAGGTCATGATTTTGAAGTAACCTTGACGAATGAGGAAGTGATGGCCCGTTTAACCTTTTATCGCATGTCGAAGGATTCTGAAAAAGCGAGCACTTATGGAAAACAGACCCTCCAACTTTCAAAGTTCTTCAAACCGTGGTATCATTGAGGAATGGTGATGAGCGCAAGAAGCATTCCAACTCAAGAAGCCGTAAAGCGAGATTTTAAGATCGTGCGCCTGGCCGAGGGGGATGTCCGCTGCAAAACAGATCACCTCTCGAATTTCAAGGATTTGATTCTAGCAAACGAGCGAATGTACCCTGAAATCGAGCGATGGTATCAGCAGAAGGTGCTCCCAGGAATCCGGCAATCCGAGCGTGTGGCATTTATCGGTTACATTGACGATTGCCCCGTTACCTCTGCGGTTGTCAAGAAGGGAAGCAACGCAAAATTCTGCCATCTTCGCATTCATGAACAATTGCGCGATACGCATTTGGGGGAGGTGTTCTTTTCTCTCATGGCGCTAGAAATTCGTGACCTCGCAAAACGCGTTCATTTCTCTTTGCCTGAAAGCGTTTGGCAAGGACAGTGTGGATTTTTTACATCTTTTGGGTTCTCACCAGCAGAGCTCGCTGAAACCCAGTATCGTCTTTTTGACAAAGAATTACAATGCACCGGGAATTATCAAGATGTTTGGCGCTCAGTTCTTGAAAAAATTCCTAAATTGGCTGACCTCTACGCATTCGGCGGATTTTCACCAGACAATCAGTTGCTTTTATCAATACAGCCAAAATTCGCCGAACTAATTCTTCATAAGAAAAAAACTATCGAGATTCGTCGCAGGTTTTCAACACGATGGCTTGGCCATAGAATCAACCTATATGCTTCTGCGCCTGTTACGAGTTTAGTTGGTGAAGCAACAATTACGAGAATTGTTGTCAATAAACCACATTTAATTTGGGATCAATTTCACGACCGAGTGGGCTGCTCTCGCCTCGAATTTGACTTGTACGTGAAGGGCGCCGACGAGGTTTATGCGATTGAACTGGATGATGTCAGACCTTACCGAGATCGATTCCCACTCATTCAAATTTCACAACTGCTTAATGAGAGCCTCACTCCACCACAATCGTACGTGACATTGGAGAACAACAAATCGTGGGCTAAAGCGGTATCCCTTGCCGCATATCTACATGGTTGCTTCAAAAGCACTTCGTCTTTTGCTTTTGATGCAGCCAATTTCGCGATTCGGCCTAAACTACTCCCTCCCACATCCGTTCCAGTGCCAGTTCCGGTACAAACTGAGTTTAAGGCTTTTTAAGTCGGCAAACGATGCGCTGCTGCTTGCGTTGCAACGCCTCACTGGACTTCCAGCATCACCACCGATTTGGGCGGGAGCGTGACTGAAAGCCGGCCGCCCTGTATCTTGGCGCCCTCCAGCGCCGTGGGTTGCACGGTATTGGGAGCGGCGAAGGTGTTGTGCGAGGTGATCTCAGGCCCGGTCAGCACCCGCCCGGAAACGGACGCCGCCGCCATCCCGTCCAGGACGCCGGAGAGGGCGATCGGGTGATGGGGATCGGCGTTGGTCAGCGAGATATGCACTTTGCCCGCGTGGTCGCGCGAAGCCGAAACCGTCACAGCCGGAATTGTTTCCCCATTCAGTGAGTATTCGGGCGACGCGATTTCCGTCGGTAAAAGGATGGCGTTCTGGTGGACGGAATACATTTCGAAAACATGATACGTCGGTGTCAATACCATCTTCTCCTTGTCGGTCAGGATCATGGCCTGGAGAACGTTGATCAATTGGGCGATGTTGGCCATCTTCACGCGGTCGCAGTGGCGGTTGAAGATGTTCAACGTCAGCCCCGCGACCAGCGCGTCGCGCAAGGTGTTTTGCTGGTAAAGGAAACCGGGATTGGTGCCCGGCTCCACGTCGTGCCAGGCTCCCCATTCATCCACCATCAGGCCCACTCTTTTATCCGGGTCGTGGCGGTCCATGATCTGCGCATGGCGGCTGACGAGTTCCTCCATGAACGAGGCGCGGTTGAGCAGATAAATCCAGTCCCCTTCGGAAAACTCGGTGGCGGAATGGCTCTCCCGTCCGGTGCCGCAGTAATAATGAAGCGACAGTCCGTTGAGCTGGCGGCCGGCCATGGACATGACCGTCTCCGTCCATTTGTAATCCGCGCCATTGGCGCCGCAGGCGATGCGGTAAACGCGGTTGCCGGAGTAATCTTTGACGAAGGTGTTGTAGCGGCGGAAATTCTCGGCGTAAAATTCCGGCGACATGTCCCCGCCGCAACCCCAGCTCTCATTGCCGACGCCGAAAAACGGAACCTTCCACGGTTCCTGCCGGCCATTTTTGCGCCGGAGATTGGCCATGGGTGATTGTGCGTCGGAGGTCATGTACTCGACCCATTCCATCATTTCCTGCACCGTGCCGCTGCCGAGATTACCGCAGATATAAGGCTGGGCGCCGATCTGTTCGCAGAAGTCCATGAACTCGTGCGTGCCGAAGGCGTTATTTTCGGTCACGCCGCCCCAGTGCGTGTTGATCATGGAGGGGCGTTGGTCGCGCGGCCCGAGGCCATCCTTCCAGTGGTACTCATCGGCAAAACAGCCGCCCGGCCAGCGCAGCACCGGCACCTTCAACGCCTTGAGCGCGGCCACAACGTCGTTGCGAATGCCGCGCGTGTTGGGAATCGGGCTGTCCTCCCCCACCCAAACGCCTTCGTAGATGCAGTGGCCGAGGTGTTCGGAAAATTGGCCGTAAATGTTGCGATTGATAATGGCGCCGGGCTGGCGGGTCTTGACCAACAACGTGGCGTTAAGGGGGGCCTGGGTGTCCTGCCCCGTCACGGCAGCGACGCTGAGACTCAGGGCGGCAAAGAGGCCAAGGATTGATTTCATCCTGCTCTTATATGAGGCGAATCCCATTTAGTCCAAGCCAAATGGGATGACGCCTCATTATGAACCCTTCCGCCCGTTCAGTTGATTTGAAGCGGCGAAATCTTACTGAGTCCGTGGAATGATGCCGAAAATGCTCGTTGTGCCACCGCCCATGCTACCACCACCACCTCCAGCACGGGCAGCAGATTCCGCCCCCAAATAGGCTGTGACTTCGACTTTGCCCGCGAATTGTTCCTCTGAACTGCCCTTGGCCGCCAAGGCCTCCACAGTCGATTTCTTGACTCGGAACGTCATGACCGTTGGACGGCCTGAGCGGTTCCATGCGCGAGTGCCCGCGCCACCAACACTATAGCTGCCCGATCCAGCCACGCTCGCTGTGCCCGATGGTGCGTCAAGTCCATTCGGATTGCCGGTGACCGTCACGACAATCCATTCGTCCGGCTTGACGTGTCGAAGGTTGCCGGCGCTTTTTAATGATTCGAGCACTTGTTTCTTCAATGTTTCAACAACTTTGGCATTGTAAGGTTGCACCGTGCGCGATGAAGCCCCGCTCCACCCGGGCTGGGTCGATGCCCCACCGCCGTAAAGAGCCGCGCGAGCTTTTTCCCATTCCGTTGGCTCCTTCGGCGGTTCGCTTTTCGCCTCGGAAGCGGGAGGGGCCACAACGGGAAAAGCCACTCGCAAGTTGAAAAGCGCGCCGAAGCCTTCGATGTAGGACGCATGAATATGGCGTCCTCCGTTTTCCAGCCACATGGGAACGCCCATCTTGAATTCGGGCATCTGTTCTCCCAGGGCCTTTTCAAGGTTTCGTCTAACAATGAATCCGAAGACGTTCAAGTCTTCGGCCAATTCATCCAAAGCTTTCGTGTCCTGTTGATCGAAGACGATCAAAGGGCCGACAGATTCCGCCGCCGCTCCTGCATCTTGGAAATATACTTGTTGGAGCGCTTGATACTCTTGCATTGGACCCGTTTCAGTCGTGAGTGTGTTGTATGCAGGCGCTGATTCTGTCTGTGTGCCACTCGGGGCCGCAACTGTGACCGGCGCCGTACTGGATTGTCCGGAACTGGCATCCTGGGCGTGAATCGCCTTGGGGATAGCGGCCAAAACCAAAGCAGTCAATAATTGAATTTTCATATTTGTTTCCTTTCAGTTATGGATTGTAATTCGCGGGTTCGGCATAGGCCTCCATTTGGGCCAATTGCCGGCGGGTTTGTTGCAGACCGGCGTCTGCGGTTGTGGCAAGGGTTTCCAAGTCCTTGCGCAACGAGAGGTAATAGGCCGTTTGATCTTGCTGAAGCCTGTTGAACGCTTCCGTTAGCGCCTGTCGCTCCTCCTCGCGTCTCTTGGCGGAAGATTGCCCGATCTCCCGCGCCAATTGGCGTCCAAAACTGTCCTGCACGGATTGGGGATCAGCCGCAAACGCGGCCAGCAAATCGGACCGTATTTCCTGGCGAAGCTCTTCCCGGACTTGCCTGGAAACGGCCGTTTCAATCTTCCCGGCACTGGGCGTGGACAGTCGGCCCAATCCAATGCCAATCCCCAAGACAATGGCTGCGGCGAGGCCCCATTTGACTGTGGGAGCGATCCAGCTTCGCGTGGCACGGCGGTGCTGCGGCCATGCCAACCGCTGCAGCTTCTGAATGCTGCGCCGGCGGCCTTCCATTTCCGCGGCGCACTGCGGGCAAGCCATTAAGTGTTCTGACAATCGTTGGGCCGCCTCGGGTGAGGCTTCACCATCGAGGTAGGGCAACCATTCTTCATGCTTTGGATGATTCATAAAAACTTTGTATCCGGCGTGTTCGACGCAATGACTACGGACCTGCTTCCTTCCGTTCGGTTAAGCGCGGCTCCAGAATGCGTGTGATTTGATCCAGCGCCACCGCAATCCGGTAACTGACCGTGGCCTCGGAAAGTTCCAAAATCTCCGCTATCTCGCGCAGTTTGAGTCCCTCGCCATAACGAAGCGCCAGCAGGGTCCGGCCCGTTTCTGGCAGCCGCCCCAAGGCCTGGCGCACGATTTCATTCTCCTCCAGCGCCGCCACTTGAAGGTCGGGTGACGGTTCTTCCGCGGCGTGTTCTCGCATCGCGGCTGTGTCCCCGCCTGGATCATCCTCCAAAGGGCATTCTCCGTGCCGCTGGCGCTTGCGCAGCGCATCGTAACAAAGGTTCAGGGCAATGCGCCAAAGCCACGACGAGAACTTGGATTCGATCCGAAACTCCTTCCTGTGCGTGTAAACACGGGCAAAGGCTTCCTGCTTCAAGTCTTCCGCCTGGTGCGTGTCGCCCGTCATGCGCGCGCAAAGTCGAAAAATGGGTTCCTCCCAGCGCTGCACAAGTCGGGCAAAAGCCTGATGATCATCATTCATCTGGACACACCACATCGCTTGTTCGTCGGTCTCCGAAAACAGCGTTGGCCACAAAAAGCGTTTGCCTATGGCTATCACGTTTTGACCAGTTCTTCCGGCATATTGTTCTGGCACGTCATTTCGTTGTATCAACCGTTCTCTCGAACAGGCGCTTCAAGAGTAATACGCGCGACTCGGCCATTTCCTCAAAACAATCTGTTCCGAATAAGTGTTCCCGAAAATGAAATAAGACGCCCCATGCACTTTTCCGTAGCTTCCAAGGCCCTTTTTGGTTCTAATGGCGGCCGAGAGGGACCAAGCATGAACTTGCGCCATTTGAGAAAGAGTCGAGGCAAAACGCGATGAAAAACACGGTTCTGGCGTTTATTATGGCGCTTGTTGCGCGCGCCGCGTTCGCCGGTTCGGACACCGACCCCGCCAACCCGCACGCCAACGCCGCCACGCGCGCGGTGCTGGAGTATTTCCAAAGCCTTTCCGCCGCGCCGGAACGGCACGTGGTCTCCGGGCAATTCTCCAATTTCGGCAAGGGCGCCAGCTTGCGCGCGATGACCAATGTGTTCGAAAAAAGTGGCCACTGGCCCGCCATCTTCGGGGCCGATTACGCGGACTTTGGCCGGGGCGGATTGGAAACAGCCACGCCGAATCAAGCCGCCATTGCTTATTGGAGACAGGGCGGCCTGGTCACGATCAGCGCCCATCTTTACGACCCGGCCACCACCAATGGCGGAGGCTTGCGCGACAAAGGCGTGGACCTCGCGAGCCTGCTGGCCACCAACGATCCTGCGCACGCGCGCTGGATGAAGGAACTGGACCTGCTGGCCGCCGGTTTGCAGGAACTGCGCGAGGCCAAGGTCGTCGTTTTGTGGCGGCCATTCCATGAGATGAACGGCGATTGGTTCTGGTGGGGCGGCAAGGACCCGGAGACCTTCATCCAAGTTTGGCGGCAGATGTTCGATTATTTTACCACGGTCAAAGGGCTGGATAATCTGATTTGGGTTTACAGCCCCAACCACGGGCGCAACACCGCCGGCTACTACGCCGGCAGTCGCTATGTTGATTTGGTCGGGTTGGACGCCTACACGGATTTCGTTGATCTGGACCACATCAAGGGTTATGCGGAAATGGCGGCGTTGCCCAAGCCGTTCGGCTTCACGGAATACGGCCCGCACGGCCCGCAAAACCCGCCGGGCGATTATGATTACACCCGTTTTTTGGCCGGAGTCGAACGCGATTTTCCCAAGACCTGCTTCTTCATGTCCTGGAATGCGCGCTGGAGCCTGGGGAACAATGAGAAGACCAAAGAGTTGCTCGATAATCCGATCATAATAAACCGCGAAAATCTGCCCGCCTTGGGCCGCTGATGAATATTATTGCCAGCGCAACTTTTCCAGGCGTGCGCGTTAAACCACTCTGCCACCTCACCAACCGGTGTCCAATGTGGCCGAAATCCCCACGGCGCGCAATGGTTTTCGGGGCGCAGTTTCCGTCACCAACAACGACTGCCCGGGCCTCAGATTTCTGACAAGGGCCGGAGCGTGAAAGAATTCCCGCATGCTCATCGCTTTCATAAATGCCCCCATTTGCGCGCCGGTCCGGGATTCGCGCTTGATTTTGAACGCCAAGGCTGTAAAGAAGATCTCCTTGTGATCTTTCTGCTCGACGCCAATGTTCTCTTTGACAAGGCGCTTCATTGGAACTCCGCGATTCGTTCATTGCCGCAACCGCTTCCGCCAGAGGTTGGACGGTGGCCACGCGCAACACCCGTGATTTTGCGCTTCTCGGAGTCCAGACATTCAATCCTTGGATTGAAAAGCTCTAAGGACCCTTTCCGTGCCTGAACTCGAAAACGAGGGAGAGGATGATGGCGGCACACTCGGCTTTGTTGCGGAAATTCACGGATTTGGCGTTTGATGGGTCGGCGGAAGTGCGTCGGCAGGAGTCCGGTCCAACGGAAGCGGACAGCGACGCCATCGTCCACCGCGTTATCGACCCCTCGGCCGTGCTGGGCGCAGCGACGGACTGGTGAGCATCGCGAACGCTGGCGTATCCGCATGCTCAAACTTGTCCAAACTCTTCAAGTGGCGCATGATCTCGGGCTGTGACATCCCCGCCCTTATCGCATTGCGTACCACCGAGGCGGACATCTCGCCAAGCAGTCCCGACTGATACAGATGCGCGAGAAACGCGCTGGCACTCCAGGTGGCGTGCAGCACCTCTGACCCGTCCGGCGACATCAACGAGTGGACCTGCGCGGCGGAGTCAGCCGAAAGATTCACCCACTGACCTGGCCATCGCGCACGCACAATGCTGGCTTGATGATTAAGCACGACTTCAGCCTTAGACAGGGCGGTTGGCTCGTACACCATCATGGCTACCTTGACCCCGCGCGCAATCGCCCGCTCCACGGATTCTCGCAACTCGGCGAGCGGCAACGCGAACACGTCCAGGAGCACGACGTGCCGCGCGGAGTCAAGGATAGCTCGGCACCTTTCGTACACCTGGGTTGGCGTGCGAAGCTGATACACCCGATCATCCGCCAGATCGGGACGAACCCGTTTAAACAACTGCGCTACTTGCGCGCGGTGCTTCGTGAACACCATCTCCAGACTGCGCAGCAATTCATCGGGCGGGACAGAGCGATAGTTTCGAGTCTCGCCCTCCTCGGACATCACGGCCCCTCGGGCCTCGAGCGACTCGAGCGCTTTGTAACAGTTGGCGGCCGTCCGTCCAATAGCCTGCGCCACACGATATCCAGTGGCCGGCGACTCGCGCACGAGGAACGTATAGGCTGCCGCTTCGATCTCGGTAAATCCGAGCGCGACAAGATGTACGTTGACAAGATCAATCGAATTCGGCATAGTATTATCTCAGGATAATATGATCAGCATCAATTAAAGTCCAGCAACGCCACTTGAGGATTACATATATGATATCGCCTGTCGCCAACTCGTTTACCACTGACCTCCACATCGCAATATCAAGACTGCGTGCGGTTGCCGCGATAGCGCTGCTCGCGTGCGCTCCACCAATGCACACCCGCGCTGAGGTTCCGGATCACGCGGCCGTCGCCGGACTGGAGACCGTTGACTCGCTCGCTGCCACGGAATACGCGCGCGACAGTATCGGCAGTATAACCATCGGCGTTGTCTCGGGCAGTGATCTTGTCTGGACAAAGAGTTACGGTTTCGCTGACATGGGTTCCCGGCGCCTGGCCAATCGACAGACGGTGTATCGCATCGGATCCATCACGAAAATGTTCACCGGCGTGATGATGCATCAATTGATCGAGAGCGGCAAGGTTCAACTGTCCGATCCGATCTCCCGCTTCTTACCAGAAATCAACCAAGTGCAGGGACTTTCGCCCGGTGCAAGTTTGCCCACCATTCTTCAATTGGCCACTATGACCGGAGGACTCGCCGCAGAGCCTGGCAATCAGATGCTGTTTGGCACAGGACCTGTGAGTCAGTGGGAGTCGAAAGTAACGTCGGCGCTAGCGCAGACTCGGTATGAATCGGTGCCTGGCACTCGATTCTCCTACTCAAATATCGGATATGCCGCGCTGGCTGCGGCACTCGAACGGGCGTCGGGCATATCGTACCTGAAGTGGCAGCGCGAACGAATATTGGAGCCTCTTCAGATGCACCGCACCTACTTCGATCTCGACAAGAGCATCGCGAGCGATCTTGCCGTCGGTTATGAAGTGGGACAAGACGGGAAGATCAACGCCGACGGGCCTGCGCGCGAGTTGCGTGATGGTCGAGGATACCGCGTGCCGATTGGGTGCATCTTCACGACAATCGACGATCTCAGTCGCTTTGTCGCTTTCGAACTTGGTCACGGTCCTGAGTCCGTGCTTCCACACGCGCGTCTCGATAGCGCGTACTCGGGAATCGTAGCCACTTCGCAGGATCTCGACGTCGGTTACGGACTTGGGTTCATGGCGCAACGTCGGGGCGACTTCTTGTGGCTCGGTCACAGCGGTGGCGTTCCCGGCTACACCGCCATGATGTACTTCGATCGCGAATATCAACTCGGCGTCATCGTCTTCCGCAACGCGACTGGAGGGAAGGCTCGAATCAGTCGTCTCGCGGTGGACGTGCTCAAGATGCTGATCGGTGCCAAGATCAATGCTGAGGAGAAGGAGCGAGCCGCAGGCCAACCCACTAAGCCGTGAGTTGTGCTTTGGCCAATTCTGGTACTGTCATTTGATACTGCTGGCCGTTTTTGGAGCGAATTCGCGATGATTCAGAATGATGCAAAACGTTGGAAACTATTGATAATCAAGGTCGGGATGAGGTCTGATGACTCAGGAAAAGGGCCGGCGTCATTTTCCAGGCGTGCGCCTGAAACCACTCTGCCATCTCTCCACCGAAATTCTAATGTGGCCAGAATTGTCACGGAGTGCAATGGTTGTAGAGGTGCAGTATTTCGCCGGCGATCAATCCGACAAGGCTGGCCTGTTCAACGGATTGACAGCCTTCAATCCCGCAGCTTGAGCTAGCAAAAGCTGTTCTTCATCGAAACTAACGAATAGGTCATTTCTTAAGCTTTCGGATCAAGCTGGTGAAGTTCGTTTTGGGACGGTTTTCCGGAAAAATCTCTTTTGCCTCGCGCTGCAAATCCTCCGCGGTTTTCACAGGCCGGCCTCCTGCCTTCGTCACCGTGAAGTTGGGGTTCCCGTTATCTGTCACCAGCAACGACTGCCCTGGCCGCAGATTCTTGACGAGGGCCGGAGCATGAAAGAATTCCCGCGTGCTAATCGTTTTCATAACGTCCATCATAACTATTGGACCGCTGCCCTGCAACCCGCGACGATGCGTTCCTTACTTCAACTTCCAGGCAATTATGACGAGTCCATTAATGTTTTAAAGGTCGGTAAATCTCCCGAAAATGAGGCATGAGGCGAAATACCGTCGGAAAGATTTGCACTTTCGCAACAACCTGGCAGCCCGCCACAGGAAAATCGAGAGTTTTAGGTGATCAAAAATCAACATTTTTTCATGTTTTTGCTGTTTTTGAGGGGTTTTTGCTTTGCAAGCCATTGCAGGGCAGGAATTACCAGCGATTGGAGCCGCTCCGAAAAAATCATACCTAAAAACCTACCGTAGGTTTTCTGTTTTTTGGCCTTCTGGTAAAATTTTGGTGTATGAGTTCATCATTTGAACATCAGGAAGCCGGGATTCCTCTCGGTAGGGCCGGGACAGCCCGCAAAGCGGGCAGCTCTCGTGTTGTTCCGTCTCCTTCGAGTTTTGACTCGATTGTACGAAAGATGTCACCGCTCGGCGCTCGCCGTCGCCAATCCTCCTTCGCTAAAGCTACGGCGGACAGGGGCTGTGGCGGGCAAGGAGCCTCGCCCCACCGTCTTTCGGCTTGGCAGGGGGCCAAAACGGGCCGAATCGGCGGTTGTTCAAACCCTGAAAATCGGCCTCAATCGGCGTCAATCGGCCCCAATCGGAGTGAATCGGAGTTAGCAATATTGTTTTCATCGTCAGGCCCCGCCGAAACGGGCGCCAAGCACCGGGCAAACGGAAAAAGACCCCGGAAGAACCTCCAAAACCAGCCCGAAGCAACCTTTCCCAGTATAAGCCAGTGCAAGTCAGTCAAAGTGAATATCAGTGAATATAACCCATGAATATTTGTTTGCAAAATCGTTCGACAAAGGCGCAAAACGGGGTTGGCGTGAAAGCACTTCGAGCGGGCAGCTCTCCTCGAGTTCCGACTCGCCAACTCTGCCAAAAGCTGATTTTATCCTTTGCAGAAATTTTACGTTAGCCATAACCACAATGAACTTGCGCAACTGGACCATGATCGGAACCACCATCGCCACGCTGGCTACGCAGACCCCGCCCCTGCAAGCGCGGGACGCGGAGGCGGAGGCGGACGCGAAACTGCGGACCTTTTTCAAACAATACCTAGACGAGCATTTCCGCCAGCAACCGACCGACGCCACGCGCCTCGGCGACCATCGCTTTGACGGACTGCTGGATGACGTTTCGGCGCCGGCGCGCGCACGCTGGCTCCAGTTGGACCGCGAAACGCTCGCGCGCCTGCCGCAAGAGGTGGATTACGCCCAATTGACGCGCGACGGCCAGATTGACTTCGAGATTTTCCAGCATGAATTGCAGACCGGAATATGGTTGACGGAAAACACCCATCCTTTTGAGGAGGACCCGCGCACTTATGGCGGCTATATCAATGACAGCGTCTATCAACTGCTGACGCAATCCACGCTGCCGATGGAAACCAATATCGCCCATGCCCTGCAAAGGATGGCGCTGATTCCCGGCGTAATCGCCGTGGCGCGCCAAACCTTGACGCATCCGCCCAAACCGATCCTGGAAACAGCCATTCTCCAAAATCGCGGCGCGATCTCCTTTTACGAAACGGAGTTGTTCCAATTCGCCGGGGCCACGCCGCAACTGGACAAACTCAAGAGCGCCGCCGCCCCGATCGTGGCCGATTTGAAGTCCTACCAGCAATTCCTGGAAGGGGATCTGATGGCGCGCGCCACGGGGGATTGGCGGTTGGGCCGGGAGAAGTTTTCGCGCAAGCTGGACCTGGTGCTCGACGCGGGCATGACCGCGGACGAAGTTCTGGCGGACGCGGAGGCGGAATTCGCCAGAGTCCAGCGCGACTTATACGTCATCGCCCGCCAGCTTTGGAGCCGCTACTTCCCCCAGGCGCCGCAGCCGCCCGATGACCCGGCCGGCCGGCGCGAGGCCATCACCAAAGTCATCGCCGCCGTCAATCAGGAGCACGGCAAACCGGAAGAGTTGATCGGCGACGCGCGTGACACGGTCGAGAAAATCAAGAGCTTCATCCGCGAGCACGACGTCCTGCGCCTGCCGGAGCCGAACCGCTGCCAAGTCATCGAGATGCCTGAATTCCGCCGGGGCAATTCCGTGGCTTACATGGACAACGCGCCGCCGCTGGACGCGGACGCGCCCAGTTTTTACGCGGTCAGTCCGCCGCCGTCGGATTGGGACGCCAAACGGGTGGAAAGTCTGCTGGAGGAATACAATCATCACATGTTGCAAATCCTGACCATTCACGAAGCCTTTCCGGGCCATTACGTGCAATTGGCCTATGCGGCGCGCAACCCTTCGCTCATTCGCCAGGTTTTTCAATCCGGCGCTTATGTCGAAGGATGGGCCGTCTATGGCGAGCAGAACATGCTGGATATGGGCTACGGGGACGGTGATTTGCGCCTGCGCCTGATGCAACTGAAATTTTATCTGCGCGCCGTGGCCAACGCCATCCTGGACCACAAAATGCATTGCGACAACATGACCGACGAGGAGGCGATGAAATTTCTGGTGGATGACTGCTTCCAATCCGAAGGGGAGGCGCGGCTCAAAGTGATCCGCGCCAAGCAAAGCTCCACCCAATTGAGCACCTATTTTGTCGGCCGCATGGGGCATTACCGGTTGCGGCAGAAAGTCCAGCGCGAGCAGGGTGATCAATTCAGCATCGGCCGCTATCACGAAGCGGTGATCTCGTGCGGTTCGGTGCCACTGAAGTATTTGCCGGAGCTGGTCAAAACCCGCTTGAGCCAGCCGCGATGAGCCGAAGCGACCTCAGCCGTATCCATGCAGTTGAAAAGCGGGAGCGCGATCGTCTCGATCGCCTCCAGTCGGCGTCCCGCCGACTGGCCTCCGACTCAAAGCGATCCACCTTTTCGTGAGCAACCACCAAGGCCATGATGCCTTCGGCGAGACGCCGAAGGCGGCGGGCGAGGACGCCCGCCCTCCCTACTCCATCTGCATGGTTCCGGCGTCAGGCGGCTTGCTGCGCGGACTTGGCGCAAGGGCCGCGTTGATCCAGGCAGTCGCGCACGACGCGCAGGAGCGTGGCTGGCCGATACGGTTTGGGCAGGAAATGCTTTTCCCCCGCCGCTGCCAGTTCCATGCCACGCTGGCCCGCGGTGTAGCCGCTGGTGTAGATCACACGCAACCTTGGATCCTCGCTTTGCAGTTGGTCCGCCAACTGGCTTCCGGTCATTCCGTCGGGCATCACAATATCGGTCAGCAGCAGGTGGATGTCCTCGCGGCACTTGGCCCATTGAGCCAGAGCTTCGGCGCCCGAACCGGCCGAAAGCACCCGGTAGCCGTCGGCTTCCAGAACCTGGGTGACAAGCTCCCGCAAATCGGGTTCGTCATCAACCACCAAAATGGTTTCGCGCGCGCCCGCAGGGCTTGCCGCAACAGGAGGCGGCGCCGCCGGGCGCGGTTGGCCGCCGTCACAAGCGGGCAGAAAGATGTGGAACGTGGTTCCTTGGCTGACCTGGCTTTGGACTTCCAACCAGCCCTGATGTTGTTTGACGATGCCATGGACGGCGGACAAGCCCAGACCGGCGCCCTGGCCGCCGGGCTTGGTGGTGAAGAACGGCTCGAAGATGCGCGGCAGGATTTCGGGCGGTATGCCGGCGCCCGTGTCGCGCACGCTCAAGCGCACAAAATTGCCGGCGCGCGCCTGGGGATGGGAAAAGACTTCCGAGGGGCCGAAGGTCACAGGCTCCGCCGTGATGGTCAGTTGGCCGCCTTCAGGCATGGCGTCGCGCGCGTTGACGGCCAGGTTCGTGAGCAGCGTCTCCATCATCCCGGGGTCCACGCTCACCCACGGCAGGCCGGGCGGCGCGTGAGCATCCACCTTCATCCCGGGGGGCAGCACGCGAGGCAGATTGCCGGCGGCGGCGGCAAGGATTTCGCCGAGGTCCGTGGGCCGCAATTCCACCGCCTGCTGGCGGCAAAAAGTCAACAATTGGCCGACCAGTTTGGCCGCCTGCTCGGCGGCGGCGCAAATGTTTTTAAGCGGCCGGCAGTCCGGGGAGGCGGGCGATTTGCCCGCCAGCAGCAGACTGGCATTGCCCTTGACGACGGCCAGGATGTTGTTGAAATCATGAGCGACGCCGGCGGCCAACTGGCCCACGGCCTCCAGTTTCTGCGCCTGCCGCAACTGGTTTTCCAGCTTGATCTGCCCGGTGATGTCGTGGGCGACGGAGAACAGGAACGGCTGTCCGTCCAGTTCGATGAGTTCGACTGACAGAATGATTTCGAGCACTTGGGCGGACTTGGCGCGGAATCGGCACGGAAGATCGCGCACCGACATTTCGCGGCTGAGCCTTTCCAACATGGCCTTTTCGTCTTCGGGTTTTTCCCAAATCCGCAACTGGCGCGCGGTCTGGCCGATCAATTCGTCGCGGCTGTAACCTGTGAGACGGAGGAAACTGGCATTGGCATCAACGAATCTTTCGTTCAACAAAGATTGAATGGCCAGGGCCGTGGGGCTGGCATGGAAAGACTTGGAAAAGCGCTCCTCGGAAAGGCGCAAGGACTTCTGGGCCTCAATGCGCTCGGCTGTCTCTTTTTTGAGTTGTTCCCTGGCGGACTGAAGTTCCTTGGTGCGCTGGGCGACAAGTTGGTCGAGATTCTTGAGACGGCTTTCGAGGTGATTTGAGGCGTTCATGGGGCACTCCTCCGGCTGTAGGGGCGCAGGCCCGTGATGGATGGGCGGCGAGGCGTCCGGCTGGGCCTTCTCAAAGGGCGCAATGCTTCCTCGGCTCTCACTGCGGCGCAGGAGCTATTGGCGACAGTTCCCCGGCGCAATGCGCCCGTGGACTGTTGTTGAAACCGGCTCGTCATTCCCATCATGCGACTCTTTCGTATCGGCAGATAATGGCAGGACTTAAATTGAGGTTCTGATGAGATCAACGAATGCCCCACCGCTTGCAGATCATCGCCAGTTTGAACATTTGGCAGGAATAAATAGGCTGGCCCGGCTTGCGCAGCCACGTTTTGCCAAAAGACATCTTAGGCTCCGCGAGCCGCCGCCAGATCGCCGGCTTGCAGCGCGTTTTGCAACGCGGCGTAGGCTTGGGCGCATGGACTGGACGAAAACGGGATGTTGGTTTGCGGCGCATCAATCGTGGAGGCGGTGGCAGTGATGTTCATTAAGTAATTACTTGATAATCCAATATCTGCACGTGCCATACATCGGAACCCCGGGCCAAAACTTTAGTCGCCGCCGTAGAGTTTGGGGTCCTTGCGCCAATCCTTGTCTTTGTCATGCGCCATGGCGGTGACACGGGGCCGGCGCCCCCGCAGCCGGAGGGATTCAAGCCCGCAGTAATAGCCGCTGGAGGCCACGTTCTTGCCCGTGCATTCCAAACGCAAGGTGTATTCGCCGGGGTCCGGCCAAAAGTCCAACAAATGAGATTCCTCGTTGACAATCTTGGCGTTATAGAAGTCCACAGGTTCCCCCAGCTTGACGCCGTTGAGGGAGGCTTGATACGTCCCGAAGTCCGGCGCCTTGGTCAAGTTGAGCAGGAGGCGCACAGGCTCTTTATTAGTGACAGTAAAATGCATTTCCAGCCAGGCCCCCTGGGCGGAGGACGGTTTGTAGAGCAGTTGGGGATTGTCGTAAAGATCCAGTTGTTGTGGATGCGCTTCGCCTTCGCCATGAAACCGGGCGTCGGCGAAATTGGTCGCCGCCACGATCAATCGTTCCAGGCTGGGCAACCGCCGCGCGTGGGCCTCGGGAGCGCGCTCATCGAAAGTCGGCTCGCCGGTCTGGTACCAAAACGCGACGCTGGAATAATCGTCTTCGCGTTCGTTCCAACTCATGCTTTTGTAATTCGGGTTTTCGTCCGGCGACATCCAGCCCCAATGTTCAATCGTCACCCGGATGCCGGTGTTAAAGATGATCGGATCGTTGATGTGCCAGCGATAGGCCTCGGCATGGCTGCCGACAATCCCCCATTGATCGAAATAGGGGCAACCGTAGTAAGGAGTATTGCATTGCCGCAGCCCCCACGCCATCAGGAAATAATCCTCGGTGCCCGTGCCCCAGATTGAGGCGGTCTTCTCTCCGTCAATATAAATCTTTTCATCTCCCTCGCCGAACCAGGCCGGGCTGCGCGTGCGCACCGCCAGCACCGTGCCGACATAATGTCCTTTGCCCTTGGTGTCCAGGATCAGATAATCCTTGCCGTGCTCGGCCGGATATTCCTGCCGGTACTGCGCGTAGAAGTAGGGAGTGTCCTTGGGCAGCTTCTTTTTCTTCACCCAGTCAATGTTGTAGTAGAGCAGGCTCAAGGGTTTGTCGCCTTGGTTGATGATTTCGATGCGGGCCGATTTGCGAAAGGGCATGGGCCAAAAACAATTGTAGGCCGAGCCATCCGAAACCACCACCGGCAGGCTGATGACCTCGTGCCGCTGGCCGAAACAACTGGCGAAGAAATCTCCCACGGGCGCCTCCACTCCTGGCCGCTCACGCCCGTCCCAATAGATGCGCAGCAGCAAATCCTGATGCGTGGCGGAACCGTTCTTGGCCCAGTCTTGTTTCTCCGGTCCGAGGAAAGTCATCCAGATATGGTTGATCACCCCCGGTCCTTCTTCATCCAGCAGGACGTGCGTCTTGCCGGGGGGAACCCTGAAGTTGTCCCAATTGCTCATTTCGTTGGTGTCGCCACGCGGCGGGGCCTTGGGATTGAGTTTCTCCTCCCCCATGCGCCGGACTTCCCCCTCGCGCATGGTGGAGGTGGCCCGCATGGAGCGGCCCTGCATCGGTTTGGCCAGGTCTTCCAGAGGCCCGGCTGCGAAAAGTTGGGCGGCGGCGAAGGGCAACAGCGCGCCGAGGACGAACGCCGCAGGCATGCAGCGCCGCCGAGCCGCAACCCTATGTTCACCACGAAGGACACGAAGAACACGAAGGTTTGAATAAGCCCGTCTGGATGGTTCTTTTTCGTGCTCTTCGTGTCCTTCGTGGTGAAAAAGTTTTCTCAGACAGGAGCAAATTTGGGATATGGAACTGCGGGCCGGGCGCTCGAACATGGCGCGGCCTGTGAAGAGAGGGATTTTCATATGTTTCATTTTATTTCGCGACTGACAGCAGACAAAACAAAAAATAAGCGCGCATAAGCCGGTAACGCCGCGAGATGGCAAAGACGGCAGCACGTTCACGTTCAGGCTGCCCGCGCCCGCCATCGGCAATCTTCCATAACCTTGGCGAGCATTCCAAGTAAAACATCACCATAGGCTGCCGCCCTTGGGGTGGAGGATAAAATTGTGAGAAAACTCGGATCTGAAAACCCGAGCCCTGCGTCTTGTTCTGCCTCTTGACACTATTAACGTCTGGCGTTACTATATGCAGGTGATTCTAAGTTTCGCGTGTGCGGAGACGGAACGGATGTTCCGGGTGGAATTGTCCCGCCTGTTCCCGCCGGAAATTCAGCGCAACGCAAGGCGAAAGCTGCTGGCTTTGCACGCCGCCACGGAATTGCGGCACATGGCCGTGCCGCCTGGAAACCGCCTCGAGGCGTTGAAGGGCGGACGTAGGGGGCAGCACAGCGTCCGCGTAAACGACCAATGGCGGATTTGCTTTCGCTGGCACGAAGGCAACGCCTACGAAGTTGAAATAGTGGACTATCACTGAATATGAAAAGCAAACTCTTGGCCAACATCACGCCAGGCGAAATCCTGGACGAAGAATTTCTCAAGCCCATGGCCATCACGCAATATCGGCTGGCCAAAGATCTCGGCGTGCCTCCGCGCCGCATCAACGAAATTGTCAAAGGTCGGCGCGCCATCACCGCCGACACCGCGTTGCGCCTGGGACGCTACTTCCGCATGGCGCCGGAATTCTGGCTCAACTTGCAATCTCACTACGACTTGGAACAGGCGCAGGAGAAACTGGCTGGCCGGCTCAACCATGAGGTCAAAGTTCTGGCGGCGGCGTAAATCATCTCGCGTCCGCGACAAGGCAACACTACGAGAACAACATCAAGCCGCTCCTGCTGATGCCGCCGCAAGGCGCCTCGTGATGCGGGCCGCTGCCTATCTGGCGCGATGGCGGAAGAACCAAACCAGTACGCCCATCGCAAAGAGAAACAGGAGCACGGCCATGACGGTTCCAGCCATTTTCAGCGCCGCGGCGTGTTGCAGCAATTTTTCGCGCTTGGCTCGTTCGGCTTCCCGAAAAAGGTTGAATTGCGCTTCGAGCAAATTCGGATCGGCGGCTTCGTCCTTGAGCCGCAAGGCCAGCCAGGGGCCGCGCGCCGGACCAAAGACTTCCGGCGGCTCGGTTGTGGCGCTGGAGAACCCGGCGCTTTTTTTCCAGAAGGGGGCAGGCTCAACCGTCCACAGGCGGAACAATCCGTGATTGCGCGCCATCGTTTCCAGCCGTTCCCAAAGCAGCGGGCGCAAAATGTCGGTCAAGGCGAAATCAGCGAACGATTCGGAGTGAATTCTTCCATGCGCCCCTTCGATCTGCAAAGCAATGGCGGCCGCGATGCCGCCGTCGGCGCGTTCGGCCACTTGGAACTCCGTAAACTGCTTCTCCAACTCTTCCGCCGGCAGGCCCGCCGCGGCCCACACGGCCTTCAACGCCTCCAAATCGTCGGTCGTGGCCCGCCGCACGCGGTAACTCACGGGGTCGTTCACGGCTCACTCCCCGTTCGGATAGGACCCGAGCACCTTGACAAAATTGCAGGCCTCCTCCAGGCCGGCGATGGCTTTGGCCACCTTGGGGTCCGTGTAATGGCCGTCACAGTCAACAAAAAAGAAATACTCCCAGGCCTTGCGTTTGCTGGGGCGCGATTCGATTTTGGTCATGTTCAATTTGAACCTCCGGAAAGGCGACAACGCGTGATAAAGCGCGCCCACTTTGTCGGCGATGCTGAACATCACGCTGGTGCGGTCGCGCCCGGTGGCCGGACCACATTGGCGGCCCAGGACCAGGAAGCGGGTGGCATTATCGCTGATATCCTGGATGTCGCGCTCGATGATTTTGAGGTTGTACTTTTGCGCCGCCAGCAAGCCGGTGATGGCGGCGGTTTTGCCGCGCAGCGTCGTGTCCGGCTGGCCGGCCAGTTCGGCGGAACGGGCGTTGGAGGAGGTTTCCAAAATTTCCGCCTTGGGCAGGTTGCGCTGCACCCACAGCCGGCACTGGGCCAGGGCCTGCGGATGAACGTAAAGACGCTGCACGTCCTTGAGCCGGGCCTCGCCGGCCAGGCAATACTGGATGGGCAGAATGATCTGCGCGACGATGCGCAAATTGCTGTCAACAAACATATCCAAAGTGTGCGTGACCACCCCTTCGGTGGAATTCTCCACCGGCACCACCCCGTACTCGGCCCGGTTCTTGCCGACCTCGGCGAAAATGTCGGCGATGGTTTTCTGCGCCGTGTAGCGCAGGCTGGAGCCGAACCGCTGCACGGCCGCCTGATGGGTGAAAGTCGCCTCCGGCCCGAGGTAGGCCACGGTCATGGACTTCTGCAGCGCCAGCGCGCTGGACATGATCTCCCGGTAAATGGCGCGCAACGATTCATCCTTGATCGGGCCTTGGTTGAGTTTGCAGATGCGCTGCAAAATCACGCGCTCGCGATGCGGGACGTAGATGGCCTCGCCGGCTTTGACCTTGATCTCGCCGATCTGCAGGACGTGCTCGGTCCGCCCGTTGAGCAGCCGCACCAATTGCGCGTCCAGCTTGTCAATGGCTTTGCGGTGTTCGGAGAGCGTCATGCCGGCGGCGGGGATTCGGGCGGGGGCTGGCTCTCCGGCGATTCCACCTCGGCCAGCGCGAGTTGTTCGGGCGCGGCGGTGGCCAGGCCGGGTTCTGCTGTCAATAATTGTTCCGGCCTGGTCACGGGAATGCGGCGCAATTCATCGGCCGCCGGCAAATCTTCCAGGCTGCGCAAACCGAAATACTCCAGGAACGCCGGCGTGGTGCCGTAGTTCATCGGGCGTCCGATCACTTCCGCCCGGCCCGCCTGCTCGACCAACCCGCGCTCCAGCAGCGTTTGCATCACGCCATCCACCGCCACGCCGCGGATTTGCTCGATTTCCGCGCGGGTCAGCGGCTGGCGATAGGCGATGATGGCCAGGGTTTCCAACGCGGGCTGGGAAAGCCGGGGCGGGCGGACCTTGGCCCCGACCAGCGCGATGATCCAGGGCGCGAATTCCGGCTGGCTGGCGAACTGCCAGGCGCCGGCGACGCAGGCCAGGCGGTAGCTGCGTTGCGCGGCCTCGTGGTCCTTTTGCAACTCTTCCAAGGCGGCGACGATGGCGTCCTCCTTGGTCTTCTTGAACGGCTTGGCCTGGTCGCCGTGCGCGGCGGCGGCGGCCAGCAGTTCGCGCAGTTCCTTTGGGTTGAGCGGCTTTTGGGCCGAGAACAAAATGGCTTCCAATATAGATTTGAGTTCCATCACGATAAATTCGTTGCGCCGGGCGCGGCGGCCGGAATGAGCGGAGGCGACGGGGCCGGAGCGCGCGTGATTTCAATTTCCCCAAAATCGGCGGCTTGCACGCAAACCAGTTGCCGCAGCCGGATAAGTTCCAGCAGCGCCAGGAAGGTGCAAACCACCTCGGCGCGGCTGGTTGCGCCGCTGAACAATTCGGAAAATTTGACCGACGCCTTCTCCGCCGTCAATTTGACCAGGAACTCGATCTTCTCGCTGACGGACCATTTGTCCTCGAAGATTTCCCGCGAATCGTCCCGCTGGCCCACGCGTTTGAGCACTTCGGTGACGGCGTTGATGAGGTCGAAGAGCGATGCTTCCCCACGGGGCGGAGCGGCGGGCGCGGGTTCCTCGGGCCGGACGGGCAGGCGCGGAAAGGTGTGTTCCCGCTCCCATTCGCGCGCCTGCAATTGCGTGGCGGCGTCCTTGAATTTCTTGTATTCGACCAATTGGCGGATCAATTCCCAGCGCGGGTCTTCGCCCTCGTCTTCCTCGACATTTTGGATTTGCTGATCCTTGGGGAGCAGTTCGCGGCTCTTGATGTACATGAGGGTCGAGGCCATGACGAGGAATTCCCCGGCGATCTCCAGGTCAAGCATCCGCATGACCTCGACGTACTCGATGAACTGGGTGGCCAGTTGGGTCAGATTGACCTCATAAATATCAACTTCCTCCTTTTTAATCAGGTACAGGAGCAAATCCAAAGGCCCCTCGAACACCTCGAATTGGACTTTATATTCCGCCATGAGTCAGTGCATGCGTTGGCGCCATAGTAAGACCGTGCGCGGCGCTTTGGCAACGCTTTTGCGGCGGCAAATCATCAGGGGGCGCGGGCCAAAAAACCGTCAACCGACGCCCGCGCGGCCCAAAACGGCATTGGAATTATCTGGAATTATCATGGAAATCAACAACTTGCGGAAGAAAGGAAGAAAGTAGAAGGAAGAAACCCGCAGGAAGCGCAAGATTGTTGATTTTAATCTCCATCATCGCAATTGGGATTCATGGATGATGCGTTTTTCACGTTTTTTATTTTTTTAGTCTGATTCAGTCCTATCCACTCCTATCCAGTCCGATTTCTTGAGGGTCGGATTGGCGTTTTCTGAGCATTTGCGATTCAACGACGTTGACAGGCAAAATTTGCCGCCTATGGACGCAGAGCAGGATTTTTTTATTTTTTGAAGGCGTAATTAGCCGCAATTGGGCGTAACTAACCGTAACTAACCGTAACTAACCGTAACTGGCCGTAATCGAGGTCATCCTCTTGTCGGGGCAAATCCTCGGCCCGGACGTATCAGCCGTTAGCCTTCACTTTTTTGCTTTCGCCCTCCGCCTTTTCCGCTGGCCACTATGTCAAAGAACAAGGCGCCTAAGCGCCACACAATTACACTCTAACACGTTTAGACGGGAATACAAACACAAAAATTCACATTTGTTTATAGCCACCCGGCTTTTTCGGCCAAACTTCATGCCGCCTGATGGACTTTTCTCGCGCAGAGGGCGCCGAGAACGCAGAGCGGAAATCGAGACTATGCGATGCAACCTGTTGCCAGATAGCAACTTTCACTTATGTCAAAAAGGGCATTTTGTCCTTTCTCTGCGATCTTTGCGCCTCTGCGCGAGCCTGTCTTTCCTTCCGTTGGGCCAAGGGACGAAGAAAAAACAAAGAAAAATGGTCCCAGGCCATGGGTGGTCGTTCATTTTGTCTGCCTAGTTCCCGGGACTAAGACCTCGGCGGTCACTCGGATTTAACGTAAAGACGCAAAGACTTAGCGTTGAAATTCTTGTGCCCTACTGCATGGATGCGGCTTATAGATGCGCATAAATAATTCGACATTCCATCGGCATTGTTCGGGAGGGGCGCGCGCCGCAAGCCCCATTATTTATGGGCGTCGCGGCGCTCCGCCCTCCCGATCTAAGAATGGGTGAATGTCTATTTGTTTATGCGCGGATATATAGTCCTTGGTGGCCGGGAGGCCGCCATCCGCAAGGCGGGCATCCGATCTGTCCAGGAAACAGGCCTTGACTTTCGGCTCCTCAGCCTTACACTGACTGCATTCCGCAGAGGGCAACCCATGAAGACGCGGTTCACGACACGCCATGATGAAAGAGGAACGTCCGAAATGACGCTGCGCATGCTTGGCAGGAAGCCGGTTTTAGCTCTGCTCACTCGACTGCTCTGGGCAGCCGCGCTCGCGCTGTTTGCTTTTGGCGCCAAGGCCGGCGCGGTTTTTACCACCCTCTACTCATTCACCGGCACCAATGATGGAGCAAATCCCCAGGCCGCGTTGGTGCAGGGCAGCGACGGCGAATTCTATGGCACGACTGCCCCAGTGGCCACGAACGACGGCTATGGCACCGTCTTCAAAATCACCACCGAAGGCGTGCTGACTACTTTGTACTCGTTTACCGGCGGCGATGATGGCGCGGATCCCTTGGCCTCGCTCGTGCTGGGCCGCGATGGCAATTTCTATGGCACGACTTACGGCGGCGGCATGTACTCAAACGGCACTGTCTTCAAAATCACCACCAATGGTATGATGACCAGTTTGTATTCATTCGCCGGTCCTAATGATGGCGCACACCCCATGGCCGGGTTAGTGCAGGGCAGCGACGGCTATTTCTATGGCACGACTTACAATGGCGGTACGAACGGCAACGGAACTGTGTTCAAAATCGGCTCCAATGGGGCGCTTACCACTTTGCATTTATTCGATTACCTGGATGGCGCATATCCCCAGGCCGCGCTCGTGCAGGGAAAAGACGGCAATTTCTATGGCACGACAGACAACGGCGGCACGAACGGCGGTTTTGGCACCGTGTTTGACATCAGCACCAATGGATCATTGACCACGTTGTTTTCATTTGGCGGTTACGAAAATGGGGTAAATGGCGTCTTTCCCCAGGCCGCGCTAGTGCTGGGCAGGGACGGCAATTTCTACGGAACATGTGAAAACGGCGGCCCGTATCCCGCGTATACCGTGGAATTCTTTGGCACCGTGTTCATATTCAGCAACGAAGAAGGGGTGGGCGCTCTTGGCGCTATTTATTACTTTGGCGACGGCAATGATGGCGGAGCACCCAATGGACTGGTGCAGGGCAGCGACGGATTTTTGTATGGCACGACTCAAGTCGCCGGCGGGGACGGCAACGGCACCGTGTTCCAAATCAGCACGAATGGGGCGCTGACCAGTTTGTATTCATTCACTGGCGGCAGTGATGGCGAGTTTCCCCAAGCCGCGCTAGTTCAGGGCCGCGACGGCAGTTTCTATGGCACAACTTCAGGCTTCTTTGTTTACCGCGGCACGTACGGCTTCGGCACCGTTTTCCGGCTGACCATTGTGCCGGAGTTCCAGTCCGTGACCCTAACCAACAGCACGCTGAATCTGACTTGGAGCACAGAGGCTGGAGGGATGTATCAGTTGCAGTACACTTCTGACTTGAGTTCGAGCAACTGGAGCAACCTGGGCAGCGCCGTCACCGCCACCGGAGCGACGCTCAGCACGACCGACTCCCTCACGAACGGCCCGCAACGGTTTTACCGGCTGGCGCTCTTGCCATAAGCCAAAGAGTTTATGGCTTGTTCCCGCCGGCGGCGCTGCTATCGTGCCGGCATGGACATCGCTCCGCCGCGGATAACCGAAGCCGCCGCCGCTCCGCCGCAAATCAACGTGGCCGGTTTGACCAAATTATACGGCGACTTTACGGCGGTGAACGATTTGTCCTTTTCCGTGCGGCCTGGGGAAGTCATCGGCCTGGTCGGCCCCAATGGGGCGGGCAAAACGACGACTCTCCGCTGCCTGGCCGGCATCATTCCGCCCACGCGCGGCGCCATCCAGATCTGCGGGTTCGATCTGGCCCGGCAGCCCATTGAAGCCAAACGGCGGCTGGCCTTTTTCTCCGATGAACCGCGTTTGTTTGATTACTTGACGGTCTCGCAACACCTCACTTTTACCGCGCGCATTTACGGCGTGGCCGGCTACGAGGAGACCGGACGGCGGTTGCTCGAGGAACTGGAGATCGCCGACAAGGCGGACAAGCTGCCGATGGAGTTGTCGCGCGGCATGAAACAAAAACTGGCCATCGCCTGCGGCTTGCTTCATGCGCCTTCGGTCATCTTCTTCGATGAGCCGCTGACGGGCCTGGACCCGATCGGCATCCGGCGGATGAAGGATTCCATTTTGAAGCGGGCGCGGGACGGGGCGGCCATTCTGATCAGCTCGCACCTGCTGCATTTGCTGGAGGAAGTCTGCTCCCACGTGCTGATTCTCAAAGACGGGCGCAAAATCATTGACGGCAGCCTGGCGGAAGTGCGGGAGCGGTTTTCCGAGCAGGCGGGCGGCGGCAACCTGGAGGACGCCTTCTTTCGCGCCACCGGCGAAACCAAGGGAGAAGAATGATCGCCGGCGCGCTCTTTTATTACCAGTTCCATTCCTGGCGCAACCGGCTGCTGGCGCGCATCCGGCGGCTGCGGCAGCCAAAGTATCTCGCGGGCGCGATTGTCGGCGGCCTTTACTTTTATTTCTATTTGTTCCGGGGATTTGCGCGTGGAAGTCACCCTACGCCTGCCCAAACGCCCTTGGCACTGCCGCCGGGGATGAACGACCTGCCGCAGACGCTGGCGGCGCTGGTGTTCATGTTCATGCTGTTGATGGCGTGGATTCTGCCCCATGCGCGGGCGGCGCTGGCGTTCAGCGAAGCTGAGATCGCTTTTCTCTTTCCGGCGCCCATCAGCCGAAAAACGCTGATCCATTTCAAGCTGCTGAAATCGCAGATGGCCATTCTCTTCAGCGCGCTGCTGATGACCTTGATTGGGCGCGGATGGGGCGGCGGCCATTTCCTCACGCGCGCGCTGGGATGGTGGGCGGCGTTCGCAGTCTTGAACCTTCATTTGCTGGGCAGTTCCTTCGCCCTGACCATGCTCATGGATCGCGGGATTTCCACCTGGCGAAGGCGCGCGCTCATTCTGGGTGCGGTGCTGGCCGTCGCGGCCGGGATTTTTATTTGGATGCGCCATAGTCTGCCTCCGTTTCCCGCCGTCCTGGACCAGCGTGGTGTCGCGTGGTTTTTTCAATACGTCGGGCGGGTTTTTGAATCGGGGCCGCTGCCGTATTTGCTGCTGCCCTTCCGGCTGGTGGTGGCGCCGTATTTTGCGGCCAGTTACACTCAATTCCTGATCGCCCTCGCTCCGGTCTTGGGCATTATATGGCTGCACTACTTGTGGGTGATGCATTCCAACGTGGCTTTTGAGGAGGCCTCCGTTGAATTGTCGCGCAAGCTGGCGGAACGGATGACCGCCGCGCGCGCAGGCCATTTTCAGTCGGTGCGCCGTCCTAAAAAAGCGGCGCGGCCGCCCTTTGTCTTGCGTCCCGCGGGCCATCCTGCGGTCGCGGTGTTTTGGAAGAACCTGATCAGCGCGGGCCAGTATGTCACCGCCCGCGTCTGGCTGATGCTGGTCTGGGTGGCGGTGGTCAGTGGCGTGCTGCTGCAATCGCCGTGGGCGCGCGGCGGCGGCGGCGGATTCGGCATGGTGGTGATCTTTTTCGTGGGGATGCTGCTGATCATGTCTCTTTTCTCCGGGCCGCAAATGTTGCGCAACGATCTGCGCCAGGACCTGCCGGCGGCGGACGTGCTCAAGATGTTTCCGATGCCCGGCTGGCAGATTGTGTTGGGCGAAGTGCTTGCGCCGGCCGCGATGCTGGCCGGCGTGCAATGGCTTTTGATTGTGTTCGGAACCATTTTCTTCCCGGATCGCTTGGAACGACACGCGATTCCGCTGGCGTTGCGGTTGAGCGTGGCGCTGTCGGCGGCGGTCGTTTTGCCGTTTATTGATCTGGTTGCGCTATTGATACCCAACGCCTCGGTCTTGTTTTTCCCGGCCTGGTTCCAACTGGGCAAGGACGGCCCGCGCGGTTTCGAGACGATGGGCCAGCAACTGATCTTGATGTTTGGGCAACTGCTGGTCTTATTGCTGGGACTGTTGCCGGCGGGTGGGGTCTTTGCTCTTCTGTTTTTCGGCGGGTCCTTTGTTCATTGGCCTCTGTTGGGCCTGATGCTGGGCGCTTGCGCGGCTGCGATGATCCTGGCCGTCGAAGCGGGTATCGGCATCAAGTTGCTGGGCGGCGTATTCGAGCGCTTTGATGTCTCCGGCGAAGTGCTGACTTAATCCTGTTCAACTTTCGACAGCTTTCCACCCGGAAGAATCCGGTAGCTTTCGCCGCGCCAGGTGATGTGATGGCCCAAAAAGGCCCCGGCCCAGACCAGGACATCCAGCAGGTCCTTGAGCGGCGGCATCCAAAAGTAGGCGAAGCGCGCGGGCGCTTGCATGAGTCTGGCTTGCTGGTGCAGGGCGGCGCCGATGCGAAACAGCAGGCAGCCGCCGCAAAGGGCCAAAACGGCGGCCTGGGGCGCGACGGCCAGCCACAGCAGCGGCCAGAGGGTCGAGTTGTTCAGGACGCTCAAGAAAAACGGGAACGGCTGGCAGACACGGATCGTCCGCGCCCAGCGGGATTGGTGCGCCCACACCTGCGGCCAATTCATAGGCGCTTCCCAGCACTCCGCCACCACCGTCGCGAACTCGATTCTTTTTTGTTGACGCGCAATGCGCCGCCCCAATTGGTAGTCGTCGGCCAGGTAATCCGCCAGCGCGGCGAATCCGCCGATGGCCTGGAGTTGCGCGGCGGGCAGAGTCATGACGGCGCCCAGGGCAAAATCAACCGGCTTGAGGCTGCGCGCTTGCAGGACCTGCGTCCAAAAATCCGCGTTGATGGCCGTTGCCTCCCATTGCATGGCCGTCGTGGCCGGATTGGCCAGGCGATAAAAACAGTTGACAAGACCGGCGCCGGGATCGGCCAGATGCGGCGCGACGTTGGCGGCGAAATCGGAGGGAACCCTCACATCCGCGTCGCTGATCATGACCAGGGGGTGGCGGATGTGCGGTTCCAATTGGCGCAAGGTGGAGACTTTGGCATTGGCGCCGAGAGGTTCGGCGCAGATGACCAGGCGGGCGTCGGCTTGGGGAAATTCCGCCAGCAAGGCCCGCGCAAGCGCGCACACCGGATCTTCGGCGGAGGCCGCGCCGAGGAGAATTTGCACGGGGCCGGGATAGGTTTGCCGGAACCAACTGCGCAGGCAGTTCTCAGTGTGCGCGTCGCAACCCTTGAGCGGCTTGAGCAAGGTTAGGCCGGGCAGCGAAGTTTGGATGACCATCCGGCGATGGAGCGGGAAACGAAGGCTCGCGATCCAGCGCCACAGTGTCAGGGCGAAACTGACGGCGGTCAAAATGGCCAGGCTGGTGGTCAGCACAGCAGAGCGCTAGATTTCGTCCACGGAAATGACGCGCAGGATTTCCTCCAGCGTGGTCTGGCCGGTCAACGCCCGCCGCAAGCCGCGATGCCACATGGTAATCATGCCGCTATCAATGGCCACTTGCTGCAAGGTGCGCGTCGGCACCTTGTCCACCACCGCTTCGCGAAACAATTGGTTGACCGCCAGCAGTTCGCTGACGGAGTAACGCCCGGAAAAGCCGGTGTCCAGGCATTGATCGCAGCCGCCGCCGCGGCGGAATTGAGCGGTGTCCCGTTCCTCTATCGGGACGAGTTTAATGTAGGCCGGCTCCGGCTCGTACGGTTGCGCGCAGAAAGTGCAGTTCTTGCGGATCAGCCGCAGTCCCAGCACGCCGCTCACGCTGGAAGCGAGCAAAAAAGGTTCGATGCCCATGTTCATGAGGCGCGCGAAAACGCCGGCCGTGCTGCCGCTGTGAATGGTGCTGATGACCAGATGGCCCGTCAGGCCGGCTTGCACGGCAATGGCGGCCGTGTCGGGATCGCGAATCTCCCCGACCATGATGACTTGCGGGTCCTGGCGCATCAAGGAACGCAAAGCGCGCGGATAATCGAACTCCTGGGCCAGATTGACCTGGGCTTGCGCCACCATCGGCAGGTTGAATTCCACCGGGTCTTCCACCGTGGCGATGCTGATGGTCGAGCCGGCGCGTTGCACCAAAGTATAAAGGGCGGAGTAGATGGCGGTGGTCTTGCCCGAGCCGGTCGGGCCTGTCAATAAGATCAACCCGCTCGGTTTGGTGATCAATTTGAGAAACTGCTGCAGCACGTCGTCGTCGAACCCCAGCGACCCAAGATCGAAGCTGCGATGGCTGGGGTCGAAAATGCGCACCACAATCTTTTCCCCGCGGACGGTGGGAAAGATGGAAATGCGTTGTTCGATGCCGCCCAGTTCGGGATCGGCCGGAGCGTGGCCTTCCTGGGGCAGGCCGGTTTGATAGGTCACCAGATTCGCCAGGACTTTGAAGCGGCCGGAAATCTTTTCCATCCATTCCAGCGGCAGATGCACCAGTTCGGACAGCACGCCGTTGAGGCGGATGCGCACGACCAGGGTGCTTTCCCAAGGCTCGATGTGAATATCGCTGGCGCGCGCCTTGACAGCGTCCAACAGGAGATACTTGACCAGCGTGATGATTTCCACTTCGGTCCCGGTGGTTTGGGATTGCAAATACTGTAGCGTTTCACTCACGGCGACTTATCCATTACGTCTTTTGCCCGGCCTTGTCACCCACAAAGCGCGGCCGGATCAGCCTCGACACCGCCTGCGCCTTGTTTTAGAATGGAATCAACAAGATATGAGCGCACCAGTCGCGGAACCGAAAAGAATTTGGACAGAGGCGGAGTTGCAAGCTTTGCCTGAAGACGGTTATGTCCATGAATTGGTCCGTGGCGAAATTGTTATGAGTCCCAAGAATGACTTTTTCCACGGCGATATTTGTTCCGAATTGTCGGGGGCTTTGCGCGAGTTTGCCACGACGCATCGCCTGGGAGCAGTCCTGGATTCCAGCACCGGCTTCCGCATGAACAATATGAATATCCGCGCGCCGGATGTTTCCTTTGTCAGCCGCGAACGGTTGAAGGCGGAAGGATTCAGGCGCTCGACGCGGCGCTTCTTTCCGGGCGCCCCGGACTTGGCCGTCGAGGTCCTTTCACGCAACAACACGAGGGAGGAGATTGACGGACGTTTGAAAGATTTCTTCAGCAGCGGCACGCGGCTGGCGTGGATTGTAGATCCTGAAGCCCAACGCGTCGAGGTCTGCCGTTCTCTCACCGAGCGTCGCATGGCCGGCAGCGGCGGCTTCCTCGAAGGCGAAGACCTCCTGCCGGGATTCCGTTTTCCGATCGCCGACTTGTTCACGGATTGGGACTGGGAATAAACGGGTTTCGCGACATGCCCAGCGTTTACATCAAGACTTACGGTTGCCAGATGAACGAGCGCGATTCGGAGGCGGTCGCGGCCCAACTCCTGGCCAAGGGTTATTCCCTGGCTCCTTCCGAAGCGGTCGCCGACGTCGTCTTGCTGAACACTTGCAGCGTGCGCGACATGGCGGAGCAAAAAGCCATCGGCAAAATGCAGAACATCGCCGCCGAGGTCCGCCGCCACAGGCCCAATGTCGTCCTGGGTTTCATGGGCTGCATGGCCCAAAGCCGCGGACAGCGTCTGATGGATCAATTGCCCGATGTGGATCTCGTCGTCGGCACGCAAAAATTTCATCGCACGGCCGATTATCTCGACGAGATTTTTTCCGGCCAGCGGGAAAAAATTGTCGAGACCGGGGCCGAGCAGGGCAGCGAAGCGGCGATCAAAGAACACGTCCTCAACGGCCAGGAGCGGCATCTCCCGCGTGTTTCCGCTTTTGTCAGCATCATGCAAGGCTGCAACCAGTACTGCACTTTTTGCATCGTCCCCTACACTCGCGGCGAGGAGCGCAGCCGGACCATTGCGGACATCGTCGCGGAGTGCCGCGCCTTGGTTCTGGCCGGCGTCAAGGAAATCACTCTGCTGGGGCAGATCGTCACCAGTTACGGCAAACGCGACATTCCGGCGCGGAATGGCCAATCGGCCTTTGTCCAACTTCTGGAAGCCGTGCATGAGATTGACGGCGTGGAGCGCATCCGTTTCACCTCCCCTCATCCCAAGGGTTACGGCGCCGATTTGGTCGAGGCTTACGGGCGGCTGCCCAAGCTCTGCCAAAGCGCCCACGTGCCGGTGCAGAGCGGCAGCGACCGCATTCTCAAGGCGATGCACCGCGGCTACACGCGCGCCCGTTACCTGGACCTCGTCCGGCAATTGCGCGGCGTCCAGCCCTCCATCGGCCTGACGACGGACATCATTGTCGGTTTTCCCGGTGAAACGGAGGAGGATTTTGCGGAGACGCTGTCGCTGGCGCAGGAGGCGCAATTTGACAATGCTTATCTTTTCAAGTACTCGCCGCGCCGGGACACTCCGGCCGCCACCATGCCGGACCAGGCGCCCGACGAAATCAAAGAAGAGCGCCACGCGCGCGTGCTTCAGGAAATCAACGCCATCGGGCGGCGGCGTTATGCGGAGCAGGTCGGACGAACCCTGGAAATTCTGGTGGAAGGGCCGAGCAGGAAAAATCCCGCCCGCATGACGGGCCGCACGCGATGCAACAAGATCGTTTTGTTTGACGGCAGCCGCCGGCATCTCGGGCAGTTGATGGACGTGAAGATCACGCGCGCCGGTTCGTTTACGCTCTACGGAGACCCTGCCATCGTGAACCTGGATTGAGGGACGGCTTGTTTGCGCCGCGCATTTTGATCCCATCCTGATTTTTTCATTTTTTTCTTGCATTGCGTTATATATTCAAAAACATAATGAGCTTATGAAGCACAAACAAAACGCACGTATCAAGTGTCCCCATTCATTCCGTTTGCTTTCGAGCCTTGGCATGTTTCTGGCGGCCGCCTGGACGCTGGCTGCCACGGCCCAGGACGCAACCAATCAAATGAATTCCGTGTCCGCCTCGGGCGATGGTTATTTCAGCGGCTGGTTTGCGCGCGTGAGCCAAATCCAGTCCGAACAGCCGCACTGGATCACGCCGATCACCACCGTCACTCCGCGGCTGGAGGAGGAATTGCGTTACGATCAGTCCTGGGAAACCACTGATTCTGGCACGCGCCTGACGAGTTACGGCGTCGGCAAGGGGCTGGAACTCATTCCCGCCGAAAACGTCGAAGTCATCCTCGGTATTCCTGCCTGGCAGAGCCGCAACAAGGGCGACGAAAAGGACGGTTTCGCCGACGAGAGCTTTCTCCTCAAATATCGCCTGGCCGCGGCCAACGAGGAGAACGGCAATTACATCGTCACCGGCTTCCTTGGGCTGCAAGTTCCCACCGGGAGCAAAAACAACACCTCGGACAACTACACAGTTACGCCCACGCTGGCCGCGGGCAAAGGCTGGGGTGATTTCGACGTCCAAAGCACCGTTGGAATCAGCCTGCCTGACAACTTGACAGCGCCCGGAGGCGCGGGCACGCCGCTGGCGATCAACACAGCCTTCCAATATCGCATCATCAAAGTCCTGTGGCCGGAAATGGATGTCAATTATACTTATTGGCCGAACGGGGAACACACGGGTCTGAACCAGGTTTTCCTGACTCCAAGTTTCATCATCGGCCGCCTGCCAATTTGGGACCGCGTCGGGATGACCATCGGCCTGGGCTACCAAGTTGCGGTCAGTGACAAGCCCACCTATAATCACAACTTTATCCTCTCAGCACGATTGCCATTTTGATCCGGCCTTGTGGTTGCGAATCACTTTGCGGCGGCGCTTTGAATTATCCTTTGCAGCACGGCTAGTTGGGCCGGCGTGTTGACGTAAGGCAGAAGTTGAGATGGATCCGCCGGTTTCAGTCCATTGTTCGCCGCAGCGTACGCTTGCAGAGCCGGCTGCAATGTATTCTCGGCTACACTGCCGCCTGTGATGCTGACACCGCTCGCGCTAATTTGGTAATAGAGATCGTCTTGATCATCCAAAGGAGTGGTCTTCTCGGTCACCGTTCCCGTTGGGGTGAGTTCATAGCGTTGCAGAAGGGAATCGTCAACGGGTGACGCAAAGTAAGATTGCAGTTGGGACCAATCCGAGGGTGACTGGCCGTTGTTGGCTTGGGCATAGCTGCTGAGAGCATTCTGGATCATGTGTGCGAACTCATCCTTGGCGGAATTCCGCAGAGAGCTGAGAGCCAGGCCGAGGTCGGCGTCAGTTTCCAGTTGCTTGATTTTCCTGACTGCATCGAGCCAGTCTTGATCGGTCAGGAACTGGAGTTCGGGAATTTTCTGGTCTGGCATTTGTGCCAGGTTCTCTTTGAGTTTCTTGACGCGATCCAGCCAGGACTTCATTTCGGCGGCTGTCGCATGGTCCGTCGCAGCGACGGCGGCTTTCAGTTGGTCCAATGACCGCGCATCATCCCGCAATTTTGCCACTTGAGCGCGTAACTTCATAAGTTCCGACAGATCGCCGCACGACTGACCACCCTGTTGTCGCGCCGCGGCCAGCTTGTGGGCGTTTTCGTCGCGCTCTTTCTGCAACTGCGTGGCCAGCGAATCTTTCCGCAGCAGGAGCGCCTGTGCCTGCTCTTGCAAGTGGGCCGCCCGGCGCGCTTCATAGATTCCAATTCCAATGGCTGCCGCGAGGGTTGTGGTGATGAGAGCTTTTTGCATATTATTCATGGCAATATATTTAGTTGCGGTAAGAGCGGTGGATCAGCTTCGTTGGCCGCAAATTATTTCGCGGCGCTGTTTTGGATCATCCTTTGAAGCGCGGCTTGCTGGGCTGGCGTATTGAGGTAAGGCAGCAGTTGAGCTGGATCAGTGGGTTGCTGCCCATTGTTCGCCGCGGAAAACGCCTGAAGCGCCGGCTCCAATGCGATCTCATTTCCGCTCCGACTATTGATAACGTTCATGCTAACTTGGTAATAGTTGTCGTTTTGATTATCCAGCGGAGTGGTTTTCTCGGTCACCGTTCCAGGTTGCGCGAGTTCATAGCGTTGCAGAACAGCATCATCAACGGAGGACGCGAAGTAAGGCTGTAGTTGGGCCATATCGGCCGGCGACTGACCGTTGTTGGCTTGCGCATAGCTGCGAAGAGCGCTCTGAACCATGGTTGCGAACTCTCCCATGGCGGAACTCCGCAACGCGCTGAAAGCGTGGTCAAAGTCGGCGTCGGTTTCCAAGTGTTTGATGTTCTTCACTGCGCTGAGCCAGTCTTGGTCGGTGAGGAACTGGAGCTCTGGAATTCTCTGGTCTGGCATTTGCCCCAGCTTCTCCTTGAGTTTCTTGACGCGATCCAGCCAGGACTTCATTTCGGATGCTGTCGGATCATGGTCTGTCGAGGCGGCGGCGGCTTTCAGTTGGGCCAATTCACGCGAAGCATCGCGCAATTTTGCCACTTGCGTGCGTAACTTCACAAGTTCCGCCAGTCCGCCCTGTTGTTGCGCGGCGGCCAGTTTGTTGGAGGCTTCGTCGCGCTCCTCCTGCAACTGTCTGGCCAGCGAGTCATCCTGCATGCGAAGAGCCAGAGCCTGCTCTTGCAGATGAGAAGCCCGGTGCGCCTGGTAGATTCCAGTTCCAAGGGCGGCGGCGAGCGTGGTGGCGAGGAGTGCTTTTTGCAGGGTAGTCATGGCAATGTTTTTGGTGATGGCAATGGCGGTTGAAGTGTTGACGGCGGTCCGGGCCAACGCGGCCGCGGCGGAAATGGCGACGGCCAATCCCACAGGCGCGGCTTGCACGGCTTTGGCGGAAAGAACGATGGAAAGCGCGGCGGCGGTGGTCGTGATGCCGCGCCGTGTCAAATGGTCGCGCAGTTTTTCGAGCGCGCGCGAAACCCGTTTTTGGGCGGTGTCATCGCTCACGCCGAGGGCCCGGCCCACCGAGCGCAAATCCTGGTTCCTGAAAAACCGCAGCACCAACGCGTCGTAGTCAGGCTCGTCCAGATCGGACATGGCGGCGTCCAGCACGGGACGCAGGCGCTCCCAGTCAGGTGCGGTTTCGGGAATCGGATTGAGGTCTTCCATAGCCAGCCTTTCGCGGGAATGCCGGCGGAATTCGTCCCGCCGTAGATTGAGGGAAACGTTGCGCGCGCTGCGGCAAAGCCAGCCCGCCAGGGAAGCATCCCCGGCCAGCCGCCCGGACAAGGATCGCGCCGCTTGCGCCAGACCGATGAAGACGCATTGGGCAACTTCGGCGGCAATGTCCGGCGAGTCCACTTGCCGCAAGGCGGCGGAATAAACGAGGTTCGTGTGCCGGGCGACGATTTCCGTGAACGCGGCCTCCATGCCGTGTTCGGCATATTCGCGAAGAAGCTGTGCGTCGGACTTGGTCTGCATCTCAACTATGTAATACCCATGACCCGCGGATTCCGACAAAGTTTCTGGAAAATGACGGCGGGCGGTGGCTGACGGCGTCCGTTGCCTTCGTTGAAAAACGGTGCGAGAAATTTTTTTATTGGTCGTATTCACTTGTACTGACTTGTACTGGCTTGTACTGGGATAGGTTCATATGTATTGGTTTAGGAGGTTTTTCGAAGGTTTGGCTGCCATGCTCCCTGTCCGCTGCCTGAGCAGGAGCGGTCGGAGCGCTCGTGAGGGTCCGGCGAGGGCCGGCCACGGGCCTGGCATACGTTTTCGCATGGGCGCAGGAGCGCTGCATGGATACCATATTACCATACTAAAATGGGAATGCAACCAAAAACTATTAGTAAGCTCTAAAGGATCGCGCGTCGCGGTTGCTCTGCATATTCTCAAATTTAATCGGCACATTCCCTTCTCCGGTGGGGCTGCGCTGCCGCGCGCTGCCCCTGCACCTCATGCACCACTATTTTTTGAAAAGCATATAGAGTTGCAACAGCCGCCAACGCTCGGAACGAATGAACGCCGCGTTGAACTGAGTTCTGACTGTACCACCATCGCTCTTTCGGTAGAGTATCAATTTGAAATCCAGCCCACGCTTTTCCGCTTGATTTTCCGGCCAACGGCGTCAAGGTCTGGCCATGCCTACGCGCCTAAGCAAGAAAAAACTGGATGAAGCCGAGGGTCTGAATTCGCTTGCGGCCAATATTATGGCCCAAACGACCGGGCAAGAGCTACCCAGATCACGGGCTCTGCCAGTCAGGGAGAAAAACCCGTTTGCCGTGGCCCTTGGAAAACTGGGGGCCAGCAAGGGAGGCAAAGCGCGGGCAGCAGTATTGTCGAAGAGGCGGCGTAAGGCGATTGCAAAATCGGCTGCTTCTATTAGGTGGGCCAAGAATCTGCCTGAGCAGGAGTAGGTTTTGTTGGCACGTTCATCGCCTGATTTTTTACAAAACCCACACCTTGATGGTTTTCAATCACTTTAAAGACTGGAGTATTCATCAGGAGATGCATGTAACAATGGTGGACTGTCAATATCAAATCCTGCAAAATGTCATCCTTGTAGCCATTACCATCCTTCGCCTCTTCAATTAACTTTACGTTAAGGCCCATTTTTTCGCATTCCTCAAAGTGAATGTGCCTGTCGTGAGTTTTATTGCGTCCGTAATGTGCTAATTTTCTCACAATTTGATCTGCTTTTCTGCGCGCGCCGGGCTGCCCTCTGAACATCACATTTGCGAGCTGGTTCTTTACGAATGTATTTGATAAGTCAATAGCGTTTTTGCAATGGCCTAGAAAAGTTGGGCGGTATTGACTGAGGATACTCTGCCAAAGAGGTATCTTGCTTGGATCGCGTTTCACTTCCTTGCAAGCTCTTTCAAATTCTCTTAAAACCCCATAAGCAGGCCAGCCGCTCACTTGTGGGTCAATCGGGCCAAGATTTGAATGCTTTCCCATCCATATTTCCTTGCATGAACATGCGATCATGGTCCCAGCCGACATTGCCATTTGAGGGACGATAGCGCGAATATCTGGCGCACGGCCCTTGTTAATGCGATACATCTTATGAAGATAATCGACAATGGATTGGGTCGAGGTGATTCCACCGCCAGGAGTGTGAAGGATAAGGTCTAAACCTTGGCTGCGATTAAGATTATGAATGGCCATCATAAAACCATTCTTATCTTCATCGTTTATTTCGATTCCTTTTATGCCGGGCTTGGAAAGAAAGCCGGAATAATAAGCGATCACATTGCGACCAGTCTTTTTGTGAAGATCAAGCAGATAGCCGCGTTTGACAACATTTATACAGTTGACAGGTTGGGCAAGGTACTGATGCTTTGCGGCTTCTTGACTGGCTTGATTTGCTAACCCAAGCTCTTTCGCTTGGACTTCCTGAATTTGCTGAAGAACGCCACCCCAGTTAGGCATTAGTGTAAGGCATTATACGGCGCCAATGCCGTACGTGGTTTCTGATGGAACCCATTTCAGTGGGCCAGGCTGCTCGAAATAAAAAATATCCTCGTCCTGTCTCAGGAATGGAGCCGGGTTCGGACTAAAAAAGTGCTTATATTGGCGCTCGAGAGACGTTTGTTTCCTTGTGCGCCTGCTTTTCTTCACTTTTTGACGTTTTTTTATCATGGATGAAGTACGAAGCATAAGCCGTTCCTCATACGCATTTGTTGTGATTCTTACCAGAGTTCATGCTGCTCAAAATACTGCATCCCGGAAACCGCTGCAAGAAAATTATTCGTTTTACATTGATATTGCTTGCGCGCGCAAGCATAATCCACGCATGAATAAATTGAACGTCGAAAAAAGAGCACAAGTCCTTCACCGCATTGTTGAGGGAAACTCCCTCCGCGCAACCGCCCGCTTGACCGACGCCGCCTTAAACACGGTGGTAATTGAAGCGAGAATTGCTGATCACGTCTGGACCATGCAGGAAATTGTTGCGCTTTTGGATTCCTGATTTACCTTTCTCGTAACCCTCAAAAGAAAGGCTGAACATGATAGAAAAACTGAGGGTTCGGGCAAGACTTCCTGACGAGCTACTGCTTGCTATGACCCAGGAGTCACCACGCGCCTCCGAACAGAGTGCTTGGCAATAAGCAAAGTGCGCACAAAATGTGGTCTTTATGGCGTGGCAAGACCTTGGCTTCCTGTAATTGCCTCCTGGAAGCATTTTTAATGTTGAATTGAAATTGATACACCACCTCCTTTTTCTTTGGACTAAAGGCTGCGGCGGAGGCAACTTAACGTAGCCGCAATATCGCATGGCCGAATACGATGATAAATTGTCCGTGGCGCTGCCGGAAGATCTCCGCCGGCAGTTCGCCCAGGTCGAACGCCGCCTCTGGCGCGTCGAAACGACGGTCGCCATTTGTGGCGTGGCGGGCGCGCTGATGGTGTCGTTTCTGGCGCTCTTTGTCTCGGATCGGCTTTGGGACACGCCAGCGTGGCTGCGATGGACGCTGTGCCTCTGCGGATTGATTGCGGCCGCGGCGACGGGCGCGGCCTGGGCGCGACGATGGGTTTGGCAACGCCGCGATCTCCGGGCCTTGGCCAATTTGGTGCAAAAAAAATACCGCCGCCTGGGCGACCGTTTGCTGGGCATTGTCGAATTGGCCGGCGAACAGCGGCACAACGCCAATTTTTCGCCCGCGCTTTATCATGCGGCCATTGCCCAGGTGGCCGGCGAAGCCAGGGGTTATGATTTCGGCCAAAGCGTCAGCACGCGGGCGGCGCGCAAAACGGCTTCCGTGTCGGCGGGTCTGGCGGTTTGTTTGGCGCTGCTCTTCGTCGTGCTTCCGCAGCCGGGCTGGAACGCCTTGCTGCGCTGGGCCTTGCCCGCAGCGCGCATCAACCGCTTTACACTGGTCACTTTGGAGGGGTTGCCCAAGGAGCTGATCGTGCCGCACGGCGAATCTTTCAGCATTGCCGCCACCGTTCAATATCGCTCCTTTTGGAAGCCGCGCCACGCTTTCGGATTGTGGCCGCGCCAGCCCGCCGTTGAAAGCGGCGTGGAGGACGGGAAGTTCCGGCTGCAAATTCCCGGCGAGGTGGAAAACGGTGTTTTGGTGGTGCGCGTCGGCGATGCGCGCGCCGGCGTAAAGGTGCTGCCCACCTATCGTCCGTCCCTCCAGGAATTGGCGGCGCAAATCCAACTGCCCGATTATTTGCATTATCCTGAACAAAACCAGGTATTGCAAAACGGCTCGCTGCTGGCGGTGGAAGGCAGCAAGATCGCCTTCCACGGCAAAGTCAGCCGCGAATTGTCGTCCGCGTTGATGCAAAGCGGGGACGACAACCCCGCGCCGCTGAAAATCTCCGGTGACAGCTTCACCACCGGCCAGACCAAGCCCGATGCCCAGGCCGAGTTCACGTTCAATTGGCGGGACCAGCTCGGGTTGACCAACGCCGCGCCGCTGCGCCTTTCCGTGCAAATGCAACCCGACTCTCCGCCCGTGCCGGAGATCGCGGACATGCCGCGCGAGATCGCCGTTCTCAATTCCGATGTCCTGAGCATCCGCGTGCAGGCGCGCGACGATTTCGGCGTGCGCGATTTCGGATTGACGTGGGAGTTGGGGGCGGAATCCCCGCCCGCCGATCTTGAGACCACGGAGGTCAAGACCCAGACCGCCTCGCCGCTGCTCAAAGAGGCGGAGAAAGTGTTTTCGTGGAGTCCTTCCATGTATCGCATTCCGATGGACGCGACGGTGGAGATGGAGGGGTTTGCGCGGGACTTTTTTCCCGGCCGCGAACGCAGCCGCACGGCTCTTTACCGCATCCGCGTCCTGAGTCCCGAGGAGCACGCCGAACTGGTGCGGCAGCAATTGGAGGGAGTCATGGCGCAAGCGGAAGAAGTCACGCGCCTCCAGGAAAAGATTGTGGCCGGACTGGGCGAGCTAAAGGAAGCGGAGAAAATGGCCCCGGCGCAAAAGTCCTCCCGCCTGGGCCAAACCAAGGATGACCAGATGCAAAATGCCGCCAAGCTGGACGAATTGTCCAAGGAGGGCGAGCGCTCGGTGCGCGAGGCGATGAAGAACCCGCTCTTCAACGCTGAAACCATTCGGCAATGGAGCAAATCCATGCAGCAATGGAGCCAGTTGTCGCAGAAAAAGATGCCCGCCGCCGCCAACGCCATGCAGGCGGCCCGCCAAAGCTCAGACACCCAACCCCAGGACCTGGCCGACGCGCAGCAAAAAGCCGACGACATCCTCAAGGAACTGGAACAGATGGAGGAAAAAGCCAACCAACACCTGGACAACCTCCAGGCTCTGACGCTGGCGCAGCGTTTGCGCAAGGTCGGCGGCGAGGAAAAGGACATCGGCAGCCAACTCTTTGACTCCGCCTCCAACACCATCGGCCTGCTGGCCCGCGATTTGCCCGAAAAACTCAAATTATTCGAGCGCGGCCTCATCCACGACCAGTCCGGCGCCCAGCAAAAAACCTCCGTCTTGCAGAGCGAGATCAGCCGCTTCTTCGAGCGCACACAGAAGCCGGCGTATGGCGAGGTCAGTAAGGAAATGAAAGACATTCACGTGGCGGATGAATTGGACCGGCTGGGGGGATTGATCGAGGACAACATTGGCATTGAGGCGTCCGAACATCTGAGCCAATGGTCCGAGCGTTTCCAAAAATGGGCGGAGAAGCTGGAGCCAAAGAGTTCCGGCGACAGTTCCGGTTCCAGCAGCGGCCAGCAGCAAAACGATTTGACCGAGCAGTTGATCGCTTTGCTCCGCCTGCGCGAAAACGAGGTCAATTTGCGCGACCAGACGGCCATTCTGGACCAGGACAAAGGCGCCCCGGAGAGTTACCATCAGCGCGCCGCCACGCTGGCGGGCAGCCAGGAAAAAATGGACGGCGACCTGGACGGCATCCACGCCAAAACTCCCGTGGCGCAACTGGATTCCGCGTTTGCGGACACTTCCGGCACGATGAAGGAAGTCCTCCGCTTCCTGCGGCAGCCGCAGACCAGCAAGCCGGCCGACGAGGCGGAGGTCAAAACGATTGATTCGCTTTCCGATTTGATCAACTTGATCAATGAGCAGGCCCAGCGCGCCAACCCGAAATCCTCTTCGGCCGAGAGCAGCGGCACGGATGAGGAGATGCAGTTTCTAATGCAAATGACGCGCAATGCGGCCAATGCCAAAGCCTTTGCCAACCAACCCAATCGCGGGTTGAGCAGTCCGGGCGGCTCGACCAGCCGCGAAGGCGGCCCGCTCTCGGGCAACGCCGCCGGCAAAGGCGCCGCCGGCCGCGCGGTCAACCAGGCGGCCGGGGCCATTGAGAACGCGCCGGCCGAATTTCGGGACGCGCTGGAGAATTATTATCATGGTCTTGAGCACTCCAAGGAGTAAGGCGCTATTATTATATGTGACGTTCGCCCTGGGCGCGGCCTCCGCGCCCGCCCAGCAATTGTACACCGGCTCGGCCGGCGTCGTGGCGGTGGAGGTGGATAAGATGTACCTCCGCGGCCTGCAAAGCCTGGTCCGCACACAGACGCCGCAAGGGAATTGGCCCGATGCGCCGCCCAACGGCGAACCGGCGGTGACTTCGCTGGCGGTCATCAGCCTGCTGGCCCACGGGGACGATCCGAATTTCGGCCCGTTCAGCGCGACGATCCATCGCGCGCTGGACTTCGTGTTAAAACACAGTGATCCGGCCACGGGTCTGATCGGCACCACCATGTACAACCACGGGTTTTCCACGCTGGCCCTGGCCGAATCCTACGGGGCGGTGGACGATCCGCGGCTGGGGCCGGCCTTGCAAAAAGCGGTGCGGCTGATCGTCAGCTCCCAGGAAGAAAACAACCTGCACGCCTGGCGTTACTCGCCCGAGTCCAAGGACGCGGACACGACGGTGAGCGGGGCGCAAATGGTGGCGCTGTTCGCCGCGCGCAATGCCGGCATCCCCGTGCCCGAACAGACCATACAGAACGGCCTCAACTTCTTTCTCTCCTGCCAGACGCCCGATGGCGGCTTTGGTTACGTTTCTCCCGTCGCGCCCAACGCCACGCGCACGGCCATCGGGTGCGTGGTGCTGGCGCTGGCGAAGGAAAAGAATTCGTCCGCCTTCAAGGCCGCCTTTAACTATTTGAAAACCAGCCGGCCGGACGCGAACTATCCCCAGTACTTCCTTTATTACGCCGCGCAGGCTTATTTTCACGGTTCCCCCACGATGTGGCAAAGTTGGAACCGCGACAACATTGCCTCGTTGAGCGCCACCCAATCCAGCGAGGGCAATTGGGACGGGCAGCTTGGGGCGACTTTTGCCACGGCCGGCTCGCTCCTGTCGCTGGCGCTCAATTACCGCTACCTGCCGATTTATGAAAGATAACGCCGCCTGGGCCTGCCTGCTGTTGTGCTGGCTGCCTCTGGGGGCGGCCGGGCAGCAGGCCATTATCCACATGGGTCCCAACCAGAATCAAGTGCAGTTCTTTATGAATGCGCAGCAAGGCTTGATGACGCGCTACGGAAATCCGGCCGCCAAACCGGAAGTGATGCCCGAACCGAGCAGCGACGTGCTTGAATTTGTGGATGGCTCCTCCTTGCACGGCCGGATGTCGCGCATGGACCTCGAACACGGCCTGACCTGGATCAATCCGGAAGCCAGGAACCCCATTGACTTCCGCCCGGCTCACATTGATTTCATCCGTTTCGCCCATGCGCAGTCCGTGAGCCTTACTCCGACGTGCCATTTGTGGTTCGGCAACGGGGACGAACTGTACGGTTCCATCACCTCCATGAACAACGAGCACGTGGATTTCCGCACCTGGTTCGGCGGTTCCATGGTCATTCCGCGCGCGGCGTTGCGCGCGATCACGTTTCTGTCCACCCACTACTCAGTCGTCTATGAGGGGCCTTACGATGAGGGTGGCTGGGTGGTGGTCAATAATTCGCCGAAAAGCTGGACTTTTCATGACGGCGCATTCATCGGCGACGGACAGGGCACGCTGGGACGGGACCTGAATCTGACCAGCTCCGCCTCGATTGAATTCGACCTGGCTTGGAGCGGCATATTCTCGCTGGAGGTCGGCGTTTACTGCGACGTGGCGGATCGCCTGGAGGCCAACGGCGGCTCGTGCGTTGTGGTTTTGACGCCCGGCAAAGTCAGTCTTCGCCAAATCCAAAACATGGGCGCCCCTTTCAATCTGGCCGGCGTGTCTGTGGCCGAGGGCGATGGAAAAAGCCCGATCCACGTGGGCATCGAGTGCGACAAGGCGGAGGGAACGGTCTCCGTGTTCATCAATCATCTCCTGGCCAAGACCTGGAAGGATTGCAACTTTCAGGGCAGCGGGACGGGCGTCCTATTCGTGCAGCAGCCCAACATTTTCGCCAGCGCAACGCTCAAGTTAAGCCATCTCAAGATCAGCCAGTGGGAAGGCCGGGCCGAGCCGGAATCAATCGCCTCCATCTCCACCAACGACGCCATTCATTTCATCAATCATGATCGGGCCGTCGGGAACATCGAGTCCATCCAGGACGGCAAGGCCAGGTTCAACCTGGCTGGCACGAGTCTGGACATTCCACTGCAGCGGGTGACGCAGATTGAGTTTGCCGCCGCCAAGACGCCCGCCGAGCCGCCCGGCCCGTGGCAGGTGCGCGCTCATTTTCCCGGCGGCGGCAGCGTTTCCTTTCAACTGGAGAAATGGGATGACAAGGTGGTTTCGGGCCGGAGCGCGATCTTTGGCTCGTTGGCCTTTCAGCCCGGCGCCATCCGCGAAATGGAGTTCAATCTCAACCGTCCCAAGGAGGACGCAGTGATCGGCGGGAACAGGGAATTTGAAGGATTGGATGAATAGGTTTTCCCTCATAGTCCGGGCCGGCTGGCTTGCTTTTTGCGCGGCGGCCGCGCCCGTGTCCGCGCGCGCCAGCGGCGATTGCCTTTCCTTCCGCGATGGCGACGTGCTCTACGGCAAATTGCTCGAAATCCAGCCCGGCAACGTCATCCGCTGGCAGCACGCCGACGCGACCGAGCCAATTGATTTCAAGCCGGAGAAAGTGGCGCAAATTGATTTTTCCCCGCATCCGCGCCCGGCCGGCCCGGCCGATTATTCCTGCAAACTTTGGCTGGCCAACGGCGACGAACTGGCGGGAAACCTCGTGGCGTGCGACTCCGTCGCGCTCACCTTGGACACCTGGTACGCGGGCAAATTGAAGATTCCCCGGCGGGCCCTGCAAACGCTCGCCTTCAATCCGCGCACGCCCATTGTTTTCGACGGTGTGACGGGCCTGGACGGCTGGACGCTGGGCAACGCGGTCAAAGGCCTCATTGACGAGTCCGGTCAATGGACGTATCGCAACGGCGCTTTCTACGCCGACAAAGCCGCGTCCATCGCCCGCGACCTGAAACTGCCGGACCGCTCGCAAATTCAATTTGATCTGGCCTGGAGAGGGCCGCTCAACCTGGCCATCGCGCTTTACACGGATTCCCTTCAGCCCATTCTCCTGCTCGATAAGGAGAACGGGCCGGATTTCGGCGGCTTTTACAGCCTGCGCTTTGCCAGCACCGTCTTCGTCGCGCTGGAGCCTATTCGGAAAAAAGACCCGCGCCGAATCCTGGGCGATCAGATGTTCATCCAATCGCTCACCCAGAAGGATCGCGTGCATGTGGATCTGCGCCTGAGCAAGGCGGACCGCCAGGTGGCTCTCTTTCTGGACGGGGCGCTGATCAAGAACTGGATTGATCCAAACGGATTCGCCGGCCAGGGGACCGGGGTCCGCTTTGTCAACAATAGCAGTCCGGGCGGCGCCGTCAAGATCAGCAATCTCCGCGTCTCCAAATGGAACGGCGTATTGGACGACGCCTCCGCCGAGATCCCCGACCCTTCGCACGACGTGGTCTTGCTGGACTCCGGCGCCAAAATCAGCGGCGCGGTGGCGTCCATCGCCGACGGCAGGATTTCCCTGCTCACCAGTGGCGGGGCGACCAACGTCCCACTGACCGCCGCCGGCGCGATTGAGTTTGCCCGGTTCCAGGGCCAGCCGCCGCCGGCTTCCGCTGTCAATACTCACGCCACTTTCTTCCAGGGCGGCGCCGTCACGTTTGAACTGCTGGCCTGGCGGCCCGATGGCGTCCAGGGCGCCAGCCCGGACTTCGGCAAGGTGACGTTCGATCCCGCTGCCTTCGGACGCCTGCAATTCCTGGCCGCCGAGCCGAAGAGCGCGGAAGCGCCCAAATAGTGATTCCACATCCGGCGGTTGAATTTTAAGAAGAAACAGAAGCCACAGATAGACACAGACGGACACAGATAAGAAGGAGTTGATACAGCCATAGATGTCAACCAACGGATGAAACACTCTTCTCAAAAATCTGTGTTAATCTGTGTCCATCTGTGGCTTTAGCAGCGTTTTTGAGGCCGAAGCTGCCATTTTTAAGATTGACGCAAGAATGGCCCTCAGATAGCATCCTCATAACGACAGCGGCGATCTTGGTGAACACTGGATGGACTGGGTCATTGCTCACGCCCTGCTGAAAGAAGCCACGGCCATGATCGGGTCTCCACAGGCCATGGCTTAATTTTGATCCTCACTTCTTCGGTAACCACAGGCGCATGAGTTGTCGCGCTCGCTTTACCGCATCCACTCATCGTGAGAGGCGGTTGGCCTCCCGTCTCCCGCCGGAACGTGATGACCAAAAAAGGAAAATATGTTGGCGGGGTTTGCGGTCGCCACTCGCACTGAGAGAATGAGAGCAATAGAAGAATCCCTTGAGGACGCAAGAAAGACACAATGACGAAAAAGGAACAACAAAATGAAAATGCCCTGGTATATGCATAACATGAACGCGATCAGCCGCCAGCCGTGGCTCGGCGCCGGAAGCTCAGACCTCCCGGCCAAGGCTCCCTCAGCCATTTTCCATCAACCAGATATGAAAACAACATGGGCCGTCCTTTTGGGTTTGCTGCTCCTGGCCGCACCCGTTGCGGTGCAAGCGCAATTCACTTACATAACGAACTCCGATGGCATTTCCATAACGATCACTGGTTACACCGGTCCTGGCGGTGCGATGACCATTCCAACCAGCATCAACGGCTTGACGGTCAGCGACATCGGAACCAATGCGTTCGAATCCACGGGTCTGACCAGCGTCACGATTCCCAACAGCGTCACCAACATCGGGGATGCTGCCTTCGGTGAGTGCAGAAGCCTGACAGCGATAACGGTCAAGACAAACAATTCGTTTTACAGCAGTACGAATGGAGTGTTGTTCAACAAGGGTCAAACCACGCTCAATCAATATCCGGGCGGCCTCGGCGGAAGTTACACCATTCCCAACAGCGTCACCAACATTGGGGATTATGCGTTCGCATACACGGTGTTGCTGTCCAGCGTGACGATTCCCAACAGCGTCACCAGCATCGGGGATTCTGCGTTCGCATATTGCCCCTACCTGACCAGCATCACCATTCCCAAAAGCGTCACCAGCATCGGGGAGTATGCGTTCGAATCCACGGGTCTGATCAGCGTCACAATTGGCGACAGCGTCACCAGCATCGGAGATTATGCGTTCGCATATTGCATCGACCTGGCCAGCATCACCATTCCCAACAGCGTCACCAGCATCGGGGATGCTGCCTTCGGTGATTGCAGAAGCCTGACAGCGATAACGGTCGAGACAAACAATTCGTTTTACAGCAGTACGAATGGAGTTTTGTTCAACAAGAGCCAAACCACGCTCAATCAATATCCGGGCGGCCTCGGCGGAAGTTACACCATTCCCAACAGCGTCACCAACATCGGGGATTATGCGTTCGCATCCACGGGCCTGACCAGCGTCACGATTCCCAACAGCGTCACCAGCATCGGGGATTATGCGTTCGAGGACTCCGGCCTGACCAGCGTGACGATTCCCAACAGCGTCACCAGCATCGGGTATTCTTCGTTCGCATACACGGGCCTGACCAGCATCACCATTCCCAACAGCGTCACCAGCATCGGGGCAGATGCGTTCTATGAGTGCACCAACCTGACCAGCGTCTATTTCACTGGCATCGCTCCTATCGCTGATTCGTCGGTGTTTGAGTTAGGTTTGGGGGAGCACCACGGGGTGTTTCAGTTCTACACCATCGCGACGGCCTATTATTTGCCCGGCACTACCGGTTGGTCGTCCACATTTGCGGGTGTTCCGGCGGTGCTGTGGCACCCGTTTGGCCCATCCGGCGGCGTCAGCTTTGGCGTGCAGAGCAATCAATTTGGGTTCAACTTCACCGGCCCGGTCAACTTGGTCATCGTGGTGGAAGCGGCCACCAATCTGGCCAATCCCGTTTGGATTCCGCTTCAGACCAACACGCTCACCAACGGTTCGCTCTCTTTCAGCGATCCCCAATGGACAAATTATTCCAGTCGCTTCTACCGCATCACCTCGCCGTGATCCGACAGCGGGCCTCTGCTCCGAGGACCCCCACGCCCTTCTCCGTCAGATAGCCCTGAATCAGGCGACTGAATATCAAGAAGAAATTTAAGCCACAGATGGACATCAGATGAACACAGATTTTTCAGAGAAGAGTGTTTCACCCATTGGGTGAACCTCTTGCTTTCGCAACGCCTTCTTATCTGTGTCTATCTGTGTTCATCTGTGGCCTTAACTGTGTTTTTGAGAGCGACTCACCGGCCCAGCAAGTGTTCCAGCACCGATTGATCCAGCGCCTGATAATCGCGCTCCGCGATCAGCGCCTGCGCTTTCTTCTCATCGAAACTGCGCGACTTTTCGACCAGGCGCAGGAACGTGCGGCGGCTGTTTTCCAGGTGGCCCAGCCAATGCTCCGGCTTGGTTGGGCGGAAGGGATGCACGTCGAAGCAGACGAACTCTCCGTCGCGCCCGTAGTGATTGCGTTCCAGCGCGCGAACCTGGTTGAAGGCCACCCGCAAGTTCGCGCTGGCGAATGGTTTGTCCTGGTCGAATTTTAATCCGTTCTGATCGTTGAGGTGCAGCGACCAGAGTTTGCCGAAGCTCATGGCGAAATCAATTTCATCCGCCGGATCGAGTCCGGCCAAAATGGCGTGCGCGCTCTCGATGAGGCAACCAACGCGTTTTGGGTCGCGGGTCAACTGCGCCACGGCCAGCGCGTGGCCGATGGTGGGCAAGTAGGCGTGGTCCATCGGTTCGTTGGGCTTAGGCTCGATGGCCAGGCGGACTTTTTTGTCCGCGCCCAGCAGCTTGTCGAAAGCCGTGACCAGCAATTCGATGCTGCGCCGGCCGCTCTTGGACTCGCGCATGTAAGTCCCCTCGCGCGCCAGCCAGAGAACGATCAAGTCGGTGCCGAGGATTTTGGCGATCTCGATGCAGCGCAGCGAGCGGTCCAGGGCGTATTGGCGGTGGGCGGGGTTGTTGCTGGTGTAGGCGCCGTCCACGGTGTTGGGCGAAAACCAGAGGCGGGGCGCCACCATTTCCGCCGCCAGCCCCGCGTCGTCCAATTTCTTCTTTACATCTTTGCTTTCCCGGCGGATTTGCCCCGGCGATTTCGCGTCAATGTCCGGCACCACATCGTCATCGTGGAACATCATGGCGTCGAAGCCCAGTTTCCGCATGGCCGCGAGTTTCCAGTCGAAGGTCTGGGCCGGGCGCGTGGGCGGTCCGTAAGGGTCGGCGCCTTCGCTGATGTTCCACGGTCCGAAACAAAATTTATATTTCTGTGCCATAGGTATGGCCCACGTTAGCAGTCCGCGTGAAAATGGAAACAGGAAATTCTCATTTCCGCCGGCACGAACGCGGAGGCGAGACGCAACCTCAGCGATGACGGAACATGGAAAATGAAAAGCGTGGAGGTGTCAGGGGAATGAATGTCAGGGGAATAATTCCTGGAGCTTGTTTTCCCATTCCTCTGACAATCATTCCCCTGACAAATTTTCTCGAAAATGGTTTATTTTGACAGATTCCACTGCCGAGGCGGACAGGCCGTGGCGGGCCATGCGCGGGATCATCCCTTCTTGATGAGTTGGATGCTGCACCCCTCGGGGCAAATCGGGATCGTGACCGTGCTTCCGGGCGGGGCGGCGGCGAACTTGTTGACGTATTGTGGAAAATGTTTGTCGGGAAAGGGCGGATACTTCCAGTCGCGCAGCTCGCCCCAAAGCATGGCCGCCAGACCCATCAGGCCCAGGATTTGGCCGGGCTTGAACGCGCACTGTGTCGCGCACCAGATGAGCGACCACGACACCGCCAGCATGGGAAAGAACCAGTAGCGACCGCCGGTGCTGGTGGCCAGGAATTCCCATTGCCGCTGCAGCCCGCCGGCCAGCGGACTTGTCAGCGCGGCGGCCAGGAGCATCGCACTGAACACAATGAAAAGGCGCAACTCCCATCCGCCCTTGAGCAGGCACCAGGACAGGACGACAGTCCCGATCAAAAAGACGATGGCGACGGCGGGAAGGTGGGCGCGGCTGGCAAATTCGTTTTGTCCGATCAGCGCCCCAAGATAAACCTGGCCGGCCAGGATTTTGGCGAATAAGAGCGGCGTGGCGCCCAACGGCGTGTGGATGCGCTGCTGCCAGCCTCCACGGAGCAACGCCAAGGCCTCCATAGCGGACGTGACCGTCAGGATTCCGCAAACAATCCCGGACCAACCTTGCCGCCGCTGCCACCAAAAAACTCCGGCCACCGGCAATAAAAGCAGGCAAAACGGACCCGTCAATCCGCAAAGAAGCAACACGGTGGCGTCGAACACTTTCCATGGCCAATGCGCGGGAGGATTCGCCAGGACCAGCAGGCACGCCGCCAGACACAAGTGCGATTGCGCGTTCGCCAGAACGACGTGTATTTCCCCCGCGTTGGGCAGAGCCAGATAGACGGCCGCCATCAGCAACCGAGTGGAGAGCGGCCCCCAACGGGAACAACGAGACGTCAATAGAATTGACACCGGCAGCGCCTGGAGAGCGATCCCGCAGAGATTCATGATCAAGGGCGCAAATCGCAAGGGAACCAGCAAGCTCAGGGCCGCGACAAGCCTTGGAAAAACCCCGAGATAATAGCCGCCCACAGGGAGAAACATAGCGCGCGCCCAGCCCAGATTATAGGCCTCCGCATACCATGTCCCGCCCTCCGCGTAAAATTGCGGATTCCACAGCATATCCGGCGCCCGGATGGCAATGGCCGCCGCGGCATAAAAAAACACGAAACATTGCTGCTGCCAGCCCAGCCCGTCAGGCTGGTTCAGGCGGCGCGCTTGTTCCCGCCATGACGAACGAGGCAAAGGGTCACTCACGGCAAAGTCGTGTTGTAGTAGCAAACTGATGGACCACGGGCGGATCAGTCATTCGTCCTTGCAGCAGGGCGGTCCGAAAGAATCGGCGCCTTCGCTGATGTTCCGCAGGCCGAAACAAAATCTATATTTCTGTGCCATCGGTGCGGTTCACCTTACCAGTCTTTGTGAACATGGAAACAGGAAATTTTGCCTCGGCCGACTCAAATCCGACTTGCTGTTCCCGCCGCCGTTTGTATGGTTCTCGTGTTCCAGGCAAGAACACGACAATCATGGCCAACACGGTAAAATACAAGCTTCCCGCGCCAGAGGGGGGGGGATTGATAATCTACCAAACCGACGACGGGCAGACGCGCCTGCAAGTTCGGTTGGAAGACGAATCGGTCTGGCTGACGCAGAAGCTCATGGCCGAGCTTTTTCAAAAAGATGTCCGCACCATCAACGAGCACCTCCAAAACATTTTCCGGGAGCGCGAATTGTCGCCGGATTCAGTTATCCGGCATTTCCGGATCACTGCCGCGGACGGCAAATCCTACGAAACTCTGCATTACAACCTGGATGTGATCATTTCCGTCGGCTACCGGGTTAAGTCGCGTCGTGGCACCCAATTTCGCCAGTGGGCCACGCAAAGGTTGCGGGAATACCTTATCAAGGGTTTCACGCTGGACGACATGCGGCTCAAGGAGTCCGGGGGCGGCAGCTACTTCGATGAATTGCTGGCGCGCATCAGGGACATCCGGTCGTCGGAGAAGGTTTTCTGGCGCAAGGTGCTGGAGATTTACGCGACGAGTGTGGATTACGATCCGAGTGTGGAGGCTTCACGGCTGTTCTTTGCGACGGTGCAGAACAAAATGCACTGGGGCGCTCATGGGCAGACGGCGGCCGAAGTCATCCGTGCCCGCGCCGACGCCGCCAAACCCAACATGGGACTGACTGCCTGGACGGGCAGCCGCCCGCGCAAGTCGGACGTGGCCGTGGCCAAGAATTATCTCAAACTGGAAGAAATCGAGGCGCTCAACCTCATCGTTTCAATGTATCTCGATTTCGCCGAGCTTCAGGCGCGCAGCCAAAAGCCCATGTATATGCGCGACTGGATCGCCAAATTGGATGATTTTCTGCGCATCAGCGAGCGGGAGATCTTGAGCCACGCTGGGCGCGTCAGCCACGAAGCCGCCCTGAGCCATGCGGAAGCCGAATTTGAAACGTGGCGGCACCGGATGCTGGCCGAGCCAAGTTTGGTGGACAAACATTTTCAAGAAGCCATCGAGCAAGCGAAGCAGTTGAAAACCGGGCCAGCGCCTAAGTCGAAAAAGAAATAATGGGCGCGGCCTCCAGCGAAACACTTTTAAAGAGGGAAACTTAGGCAGTTACAAAATGTTGGCCGCCAGTTCCGCCAATTCTGACCGCTCGCCTTTTTGCAACTCAATGTGCGCGGCAATCGTTTGGTCGCGGAATTTGCTGATGATATAGTTGAATCCGTTGGAGGACGAATCCACATACGGGTTGTCAATCTGATAAGGATCGCCCGTGAAGATGATCTTCGTGCCCTGCCCGACTCGCGTGATAATCGTCTTGACTTCCAGCGGCGTCAGGTTCTGCGCCTCGTCAATGACCATGAATTGATGGGCGATGCTCCGCCCGCGAATGTAGCTCAAGGCCTCGACTACGATGGTGCCCGAACGCATCAAATCGGTGCTGCGCCGATGGTCGGAACCCATGTTCAAATCGCTCAACAACTCCAGCGCGTCGTGAATGGGCTGCATCCACGGGTTCAATTTCTCCTCCAGCGATCCGGGCAGGAAACCTAGTTCGCGCCCCATGGACACCGTGGGCCGCGCCACCACCAGACGCCGGAATTCCCGGTCCAGCACGGTCCGTTTCAGCCCGGCGGCCATGGCCATCAAGGTCTTGCCGGTGCCGGCTTTGCCCATCAGCGTCACCAGTTTGATCCGGTCATCCAGCAAGGCGTCGAAAGCGAAGTGTTGCTCGCGGTTGCGCGGCTTGATGCCCCAAACGCCATCGCGGCAATCCAAAATCGGCACCACCTTTACGCCGCTGGCATCCACTTTGGTCAGGGCCGTCCTTTTGGGGTTGGTCTCCTCCATTAGCGTGCAGTACTCGTTGGGGAAATAAGTGCCGTGCCCGTTCAAATCCAATTCTCCCTCCACGCGGAAACGGGACATTTTTTCGGCCGAGACCGTGATCTCAATCATCCCGGTGTAAAGTTCCGTCAACAACACCCGATCGGTCTCGTAATCTTCGGCCGGCAACCCCAGCGTGTCGGCCTTGATGCGCAAGTTGATGTCCTTGGTCACCAGGATGGAGGGCGTTTTAGAATCGGCTTTGTGAACGGCCAGGGAAAGGCCCACGATGCGGCTGTCCACCGTGTTGTTGCCGAAGGGCGAACCATTCTGGCCGTTGTTCTCGTGGAAAATAATGCGCAAGATGCCGCCGTTCTCCAGCTTGACGCCTTTGTTGAGATGGCCTTTGGCGCGCAAGGCGTCGAGCGTGCGCGAGACGGTGCGGGCGTTTTGGCCCAATTCGGAAGACTCGCGCTTGAAGCGGTCAATCTCCTCGATCACTTCAATGGGAATCAGGACATTGTTGCCCTTGAAAGCCAGAATGGAATTGGGGTCGTGTAACAGGACATTAGTGTCAAGAATGTAATTTTTCACTGGAGACTTTGGCTCTCTTTAGATGCGACATGCGCCCGTACCATTCCTGCAAGGAGGTATGAACGGCCGGCATTTGGTAATGACCCGACTGGAGAAAGCACGCGAGCATGCCCCAGAGGTCGAAATCAATGAAATGCGGCTCGCTCCGCAACAAAAACGGGCGCTCCGCCAGCATACATTCAAAGGGCGTGAGCTTTTGCGCCAGGTCCTCCAGCCAATGCGCCTGTTGGGCGCGCCACAGGTTCAGGCAGCCGCGGCCGAATTTTCTTTCCTTGTGGCGCAGGAAGGCCAGTTGCTCCGCTTTGGGCACGAACTCCTGCCAATAAATATCATTGAGGCGGAAGCACGCCCCTTCAACCTGGTCCTCGATGAACCGCCACAGGATGCGATCCACGCCGCGCAACTCCTTGGGGAAAAGGTCCAATTGGAGTTTGCCATCAATGTATTTGGCGATGATCTGGGAGTCCTCGTCTGTTTCAAAGACCACCGTGCGACCGTCGCGCACAATCGGGACGCCATAGTAGCGCTGGCGCGTCAGGCGCCAGACCAGCGTGCGGTCCTGGTTTGGGACATTGGTGATTTTGAAACGGACGCCCGAAAAATCCAAGATGCGCCGCTGCACCAGGCAGAAAGGGCTCCAAGAGAATTGGATCAGTTCAATCATTGTTCAGGCTGAACACCAGCGTAATCGTAGAACCGTGCGCCACGACTGGCAAGATTATATTTGTGAAAACATCATGGGCGAGATGCAAACCTGCTGGAGTTCAAGTTACCTGTTTTCGCTTGCCTTCCGGCCTGCAATCCCTCATCATTCCTACCCGGTAGGCAGAAAAACGTGAACAGTGGCTTTACCTCCATGAAAGTCCATCTCACGACACCCCATGTCGGACGTAAAACCTGCGCCATGACCGAGCCGGTGTCTGGCCGGAAGCCGGTTTTGGGTTTGCTTCTGCGATTGCTTTGGGCAGCAGTGCTCACACTGCCCATTTTCGGAGCACGGGCCGCCGCAGTCTTAACCAACCTCCATTCATTCGCGGTTTTCACCAACGGCGAGTTTCCCGCTGCCGGGCTTGTGCAGGGAAGCGACGGCAACTTCTATGGCACGACTCAATCCGGCGGTACGGGCGGCGCCGGCACCGTGTTCAAAATCAGCGCCAATGGGATGCTGACCAGCTTGTATTCTTTCAGCGGAGGAAAGGATGGCGGAAATCTCTGGGCCGGGCTGGTGCAGGGCAGTGACGGCAATTTGTATGGCACGACTTCCGGCGGCGGCGCGTACACGAATCAATACGGCGGCTGCGGCACCGTGTTCAAAATCAGCACCAATGGAGCGCTGACTAGTTTGCATTCCTTCACTGGCGGCAATGACGGCGCAGGTCCCCAAGCGGCGCTGGTGCAGGGCAGCGACGGCAATTTCTATGGCACGACTGAACAAGGCGGCACGAACGGCGGCAATGGCACCGTCTTCAAAATGAGCACCACTGGGGCGCTGACCAGTCTGTATTCATTCACCGGCGGCAGGGATGGCGGGGGACCATTGGCCGCAGTCGTCCAGGGCACCGACGGCAACTTCTATGGCACGACTGAAGGCGGCGGCGCGCGCAACGTTGGCACCGTGTTCAAAATCAGCGCCAATGGGATGCTGACCAGCTTGTATTCTTTCAGCGGAGGCAATGATGGCGGAAATCCCTATGCGGGGCTGGTGCAGGGCAATGACGGCAATTTCTATGGCACGACTGCATACGGCGGCACGAACAACGCTGGCACCGTCTTCAAAATCAGCGCCAATGGGATGCTGACCAGCTTATATTCTTTCACCGGCGGCAATGATGGTGGGAATCCGGAGGCCTCGCTGGTGCAGGGCACTGACGGCAATTTCTATGGCACGACAGAAGACGGCGGCATGTACGTGGGCCCTTACGGGAACACCTATGGCACCGTGTTCAAAATCAGCACCACTGGGGCGCTGACGACCCTGCATTCTTTCGGCGCCGTCACAAATGCGATTGGCGTAGCGCTTGATGGCGCAAGTCGCCAAGCGGCGCTGGTGCAGGGCAGCGACGGCAATTTCTATGGCACGACTGGAGGCGGCGGCACGAACAACGCTGGCACCGTGTTCAAAATCAGCGCCAATGGAATGCTGACCAACTTGTATTCATTCACTGGCGCCAATGACGGTGCGAGTCCCCAAGCGGCGCTGGTGCAGGGCAAGGACGGCTATTTCTATGGCACGACGTTCTCCGGCGTCACGACCGCCTATGGCACCGTGTTCAAAATCAGCGCCAATGGGGCGCTGACCAGTTTGTATTCATTCGGCGGCAATGATGGCAGAAATCCTTTTGGCGGGCTGGTGCAGGGCAGCGACGGCAACTTCTATGGCACGACTATCGCCGGCGGCACGGATACCAATGGCACCGTGTTTGAAATCAGCGCCAATGGGGCACTGACCAGTTTGTATTCCTTCACCGGCGGCAATGATGGCGGAAATCCTTTTGGCGGGCTGGTGCAGGGCAGCGACGGCAATCTCTATGGCACGACCCAAAACGGCGGCACGAACGGTATTGGCATCGTGTTCAAAATCGGCACCGATGGGGAGCTGACGACCCTTTATGCTTTCGGCGCCGTCACTAACGCGAATGGTTACCCGCTGGATGGCGCATATCCCGAGGCCGCTCTGGTGCAGGGCAGCGACGGCAATTTCTACGGCACGACTGGAGGAGGCGGCCCGTACGACGAAGGCACCGTGTTCAAAATCACCGCCGATGGAACGCTGACCAGTTTGTATTCATTCACCGGCGGCAAAGATGGCGGATTTCCCTACGCCGGGCTGGTGCAGGGCAGCGACGGCAATTTCTATGGCACGACTTACACCGGCGGCGCGGCCACAAATCAATACGGTGCGGGCATTGCGGGCTTTGGCACGGTATTCAGAATCAGCACTAATGGTGCGCTGACCACTTTGTATTTATTCACCGGCGGCAATGATGGCGGATTTCCCTACGCCGGGCTGGTGCAGGGCAGCGACGGCAGTTTCTATGGCACGACTTACACCGGTGGCACGAACAACGCTGGCACCGTGTTCCAAATCAGCAGCAATGGGACACTGACCAGTTTATATTCCTTCACCGGCGGCAATGATGGCGGCGCTCCCCAAGCGGAGCTGGTGCAGGGGAGCGACGGCAGTTTCTATGGCACGACTTACGGCGGCGGCCTAGCTGGAGCCGGCACGGTTTTCCGGCTGACCATTGTGCCGGAGTTTCAGACCGTGACCCTAACCGACAGCACGCTGAGTCTGACCTGGAGCACTGAAGCGGGAGGGACGTATCAGTTGCAGTACACTTCCAACTTGAGTTCGAGCAACTGGACCAACTTGGGCAGCCCCGTCACCGCCACCGGAGCGACGCTCAGCACCACCGACTCCCTCACCAACGGCCCGCAACGGTTTTACCGGCTCGTGCTCGCGCCGTAGGGATGCTAACCGCCGAATGAGCCTTGACTCTCCTTCATCGCTCGACGATACTGTAAGCATGAAATACGCGAGGATTTCGTTCCCATCGCGCGACGTGGCCGTGCGTGCATTTCACGAACTGGCACGACGTGGCCGCATAGTCAGCTTGCCGGACGGCCAGTTCATTGTGCCGGAGGCGGCTGCGGCTTTTTTGCAGACTCGGGGATTCACCTACCAGACGCACGAATGGATGAGCGAGGATTATGTCACGCAGGCGCTACGAAATCCTGCTTCCAACGCGGTATAACGACGGCAGTCCCGTCGAACCCGAAAGATTCTTCGAGACCCAGGAAGAACTCGTGGCTGCATTCGGGGCCTTAACAACATCGCCGGACCTGTTCCGTGGCATGTGGATGCACGAAGGGCAACGGTTTGAAGACGAGCACTTCCGCATGGTTGTCGATATCGAAGCCACTCCCGAAAACCGGGCGTTTTTGGCAAGATTCAAGGAACGATTGAAAGAACGGTTTCGCCAAATAGACATTTGGATTGTGTCTTACGAAATCGAAGTGCTTTGAATCCGGTCGTCATCAACGGGCAGAACGTCGTGACCAATCCCATCACCGGCCCGCAACGGTTTTACCGGCTGGTGCTCTCGCCGCAAAGATTTTGGCAAAACATAAAAAAATTGATTAAACTGTATTGCAGTCCCGTCCAAATGTGGTATCCTCTGTGATACGGGCGCTTTTGGCGCCGTGTTCTTTGACAGTTTGCAGCGGGAAGGGAAGAGGGGGAAATGAGAAATTGAAGGCCGCCGGGGCAAGTGGAGACCCCGGAGTGCAAAGCGCAGAATGGGGCAGCGGATGACTGAGGTAAGTTGAGCCTAGTTAAACCTGATTGAGGCTAATTGAACCTTCAAAAATAAAAAATTACGCACTGCGTCCAAAAGCGGCAAATTTTGCCTGGTCTCGTTCAGGCAAATCGGCGTCAATCGGCGTCAATCGGCGTCAATCGGACTGAATCGGAGCAATGAATATTGTTTTGAGGCGACAACGGCCAGTTGGGAGTTGCAAGTAGTTGCGGGGAGTCAAAAAACAATACATGCGTTCCCCGGCAATGGAATGCCCTGAACGGCGTTCAACGCAAGTCGTTGATTTCCAACGAACGTCTTTTGTAAGTTGTTGATTTCCATGATAATTCCGGATAATTCCAGGTTTTTTTTGGAACGGGAACAAGTTCCATCACTTTCGGCTTAACAGTTCATTGCCAACCGGCAGCAACTTCGCGCCGCATTGGCTGCAAAAGCGGGCCTCCGGCTGGGACAACAGGCCGCATTGGGCGCAGGGCCGTTGCGCCTTTTCGTGCCGATGATGGATGATCAGGTTGCGAATGTAGGGAATCCACGTGAAGGCGTAGGCGCAGATAAAGACCGAGTCGCGCTTGTAAAACAAGGCGTAGGCGAGCAACACCAGCGAGCCGGCGATGCTCAGCCACCAGAATAACGCGGGCACCACCACTTGCTTGCGCTTCTCGGTGGCATACCATTGCACGAAGAAGCGCGAGAAGAAAATCGCGTTGCCCATCCAGCCCACCATCTTCCAGACCGTCCATTCGATGCCGAGGAACTTCCCGTTGATCCAGGGAAAATGATCCAAGGGAGGCATGGCAGGTTATTCCGCCAGCAACTTCTCGATTTTGCCGTTCAGGTCGTTGCGGGCGTTAAGGTCGCGCAGGTTGCCCTTCTTATCAATCAGCCACATGGCGGGGATGCTTTCGACGTGGAATTGGGTGGCGAATTTGTTCTGCCATTCCTGGCCGTCATAGTATTGCGGCCATTCCAGATGATGGCCGGAGACAAATTCCGTCAGGCTCTCCTTCTCGCGGTCCAGGCTGATGCCGACAACCTCCAGGCCCTTGGAATGATCCTTGTCGTAGGCTTCCTTGACATGCGGAAGTTCCGCCAGGCAAGGCGGACACCAGGTCGCCCAAAAATCAACCAGCACGACCTTGCCTTTCAACTTGGCCAGGTCCACCTCGCGTCCGTCCACGGCGGTGAACTGCAAGTCAAAAGGTTTGCCGACGGTATCCAGTTTCTTCAACCGGCTGGCGGCGGATTCCTTCATTTCATCGCTGGCGACGGCGCTGTTGGTGACTTCCTGGAGAAGGCCGCGGGCTTTGTCGCCTTCGGAATTGTCGGCCAATTCCAGGAGCATCTGGATGATCTCCGGCCGCTTGGGGAATTCCTTCTGCAAGGTGCGGATGCCTTTCTCCAACTCAGCCAGGGAAGCCGCCGCGCCCTCGGATTCCTTGGCCTGGGCGGCGAGTGCGACGTGATTTTGGCGGATGCTGAAGCGATCGTCCTCGGTGAGGGTGGTGTCGGCCAGCAGGACTTTCTCCTCGGCGTCCAGGCGGGATTGCAGGTTGGTGGCGCCCATGCCGGCGGCAACGCCCGTCATGTCGAATTCCTGCATGCGGGCTTCGCTGGCGTGGCTGTCGGTGGGAAATCGGGTGTAATAATCCTTGGCCTTGTCCATCAGCGCCAGGACGTAGGGCAGGAAGAAATCGAGCTTCTCCTTCTCGCTCGGCTCATGGGTCTGCCACAGGGCGGGCGGCGTTGGCCGCTGTGAGGCGGCATCCAATTCCTTCCAGGCCGCGGCGGGTTCCTTGGAGATCAGCGTGTGGGTCAGCAAATTAGTGGGCGCGGGCAGCAACGCGTCCGGCACTTGATTGGTCGGCGATGTGAGCAGCGCATCCGGCACTTGCGCCACCGCCGGGCCGGCGGCACTCAACAGTAACAACACTATGATTGAAATCGTGATTCGCATACAAAATGAGCTTAATCCATTGCCGGTTTAATCGCCAGGGCCTGCTTTTCCAAGCTAAATCGCAGCCGCCGCGGGTTGTTGGGCGCGTCGAAATTGCTCTCCGCGGCATCCGTCATCGGTTCCTCGGACGGCGAGACGGCGTTTTGTTCCAGACGCGCCACTTTCCGGGCGAATTCCAGCATCAAAGCGCACGGTTCGAGACACGGGATGATGCTCTTTTGTCCGGCCGCATCCGGCTCCAACCCATCCACCGACCAGAGCCGCCGCTTGAGGCAAAAATCAACATGGCAGCAGGCGCGAATGGCCGCACCGGCTATGTGGTCTGGGAGCATCGTGGTGATGCGATACATCCCCGTCTGGCGCGCCGTGAATTGGCGGTAGGAAGTGACCGGGGGACGCGGAAATTGGGCGGCAAACCAATCCGCCACTGCGCCCGGATAAAGATAATGAAGAAGAAGGTCCAGAGCCGCGCCGTCCGCCGCGATGGCCCGCCAGCCGGCCCGCAGATTCGGCGCGGACTTGAGGGGTCGGAACGCGCCACCTGCAGCGGACTGCGCCCAAGCTCGCAGTTCAGTTCCAACCAATGTGGCCAAAGTCTCAGGCGCGGCGGCGCGGTCAGATTGATGGCACAGTTCAAAACCTCTCTCCACGCGTCGGACAACGACTTGTCCGAACACGATCTCCGTGTTCAACGCGGCCAGGAATGCGCGCACATCCGGGTTCATCCGCCGGCGACGATGTTGACGATTTCCAGGCGGTCGCCGTCGGCCAGTTGGCGGTCTCCGAACTCGGAAGGCGCCACCGCCTGGCCGTTATGTTCGACGACGACGCTGCGGGGAAGGAGTTTCCTCGCCCTCAGGAAATGCTCGATGGAGCAAGGGACCTCGGCGGAAATCCTTTCCCCGTTGGCGATGATGAAGTGGTCGGACATCAGGCAGTCAGCGCCGCGTCCCAATCCTTCCAGACCGGCTCGTAACCCAGACGGCGCAACACGTCGGCCACCTCGCCTGGGGACCGTTGGTCGGCGATATCGAATTGGCCCGTCGCGCCGTCGGCCCATTCGCTGGCGCCCGCGGCCAATTCGACGATGCGTCCGCGTTCGGTGTGGTGCAACTTCTCCCGGCCCGCTCCGGTGTATCCTCCCGGTTCGGTGTGGCTGCCAGCGCTGATCATGGTGATGCCCAGCGGAATCAGGCCGTCGCGCAACCTGGCTGATTCGCGCGTCGAGAGCACCAATCCCGCGTCCGGCAGCAACAGACGCATGGCGCAGACCAGTTGCACCAGATCGCGCTCGGACATGGGGGCGGGCGGTTGGAATTCGCCCGCGCACGGCCGCAGGCGGGGCAGGGAAACCGTCAATTGCGCCTTCCAGCAATGGCGTGAAAGATACTCGGCGTGCGCGGCCACGCAGATCGCTTCGCGGCGCCAGTCGCCCAAGCCGTACAAAGCGCCGATGCCCAGCCGTCGGAAACCCGCCGCGTAAGCGCGTTCGGGCGTTTCCAGGCGCCAGTCGAAATTGCGTTTCGGCCCCGCCGTGTGCATTTCGGCGTACACGGCGCGGTCATAACTCTCCTGGTAAACGACCAGCCCGTCCGCGCCGGCCTGGACCAACGGGAGGTAATCCTCCGTCTCCATCGGCCCAAGTTCCAGCGCGATGCCCGGCACTTCGGCGTGCAAGGCGCGGATGCAATCGGCCAGGTAAGGACCGGAGACAAATTTGGGATGCTCGCCCGCGACCAGCAGGAGGTTGCGGAAGCCCTGTTCGCGCAACGCCCGCGCCTCGCGCAGCACATCCTCGACGCTGAGGGTCACGCGGACAATGGGATTGTCGCGGGAAAAGCCGCAGTATTTGCAATTGTTGACGCATTCGTTGGAGAGGTAAAGCGGGGCGAACAGTCGGATGACATGGCCGAAGCGGCGGCGGGTCAGCGCCTGCGAACGAAGGGCCATTTCCTCCAGGTTTTTACCGGCAGCGAGAGAGATTAGCCGAGCGAAATCCGCCAAGGCCGGACGCGGCTTGTCCAGCGCCTGGCGCGCCTGGGCCGGCCTTGCTTCCAACGAGCAAGACAGCAGATCGTCCAGCGGAAGCGAATTAAACTCACGAACAAAACTCACATTCGAAAGCATAGCAAAGAAAGAAGGAAAGTCGAGGGGCGGACTGATCGGTGTTTTCTTTCCTAATCCTAATCTTAATCTCTTCTGATTATTTGTTGGGCAATGCGATTACGATTAGCAAAGAAAAGGCCAATCCACTCATCAGTGATGGGTCATCAACAGGATAATCCCCGCCGCCGCCAATCCGGCCAGCACCGCCAGCGTGATCTTGACCCAACTCTTGGGATACTTGCCCGCGATGACGCCGGTGTAACCGTTGATGACGACTTGGAAATGCCGCGCGCCGTAGTTGTAAGTCAGCAGCCAGATCGGCGTCAGGATGTGTTTGAAGGTCTGCCCGGAATAATCGCTTTGCACCTGCAAGTTTCGATGCGTGTCGCCGGGAACTTGCGCGGCGCACAGCCGTTCGATTTCCTCGTCCATCTCCTGGCGGGCTTCCTGCGCGGCCGCGACCAGGTCAATTTGGTACCTTTCCACAACCCAGCCGGAGAGGTAGCCCGCGTTGTAAGGCACTAATTCCTTGGTCGTCGGGAACGGCTCGATCTTGCGCAGCATCGCCTCCTGCACGCCGCGCGAAGCCGGCACCAATTCGTCGTCGAAAAAATGATCGAGCGAACCGCTGCTGAATTGCCAGCGGATTCTCTGCACCTGGCGCGTTTGGGTGCGGCCGTTGTCGTCGGTGTAGGTCTCCGTTTCGTAATAGTAATAGCCGCTCTCCGCGGTCCAATCGGCGTGGACCTGCGCGTCAAAAGTCCAGTAGGGTATGTAAAGGCCCTTGACCGTGTCGGTCAGGGCGGCCCGCTTGAGCTTGTTGGGCGCGAACCAGCGGTTGCCGTACCAGGTGCGAATTAAATCGCGCACCTGGGTCTCGGCCAATTTCATCGGCAGCAGGCTTTCGGGCCGGAAGGCGGCCTTGATTTCCTCATAAGGCACCAGCGCCGTCGAACCGCAAAAATCGCATCGCTGCCCGACGTTTTTGGGATCAAATACGGAAATGGCCTGGCAACTCTGGCATTTGACCGAGACTTTTTCCGCCTGCCATCCGCGCTGGTCATCCGGGATGCCGCGCAGAGCCGCGACCAGATCATGCTCGACAATGGTTTCGGCGCCCGTGGCGGTAAGTTCGGCCTGGGCTGGGGAAACGGTGCCGCAGAACGGGCAGATGAGCGCCTTTTTGGCTGGATTCCACTGCGCCTCGCCCCCGCAGGACGGGCAGGAGAATTTTTTTTGGGCTGTGGCGTCAGGCATTACAAAATTCCAATTTCACACGAATAATTTGTGCGGTCCGAAATACGTCCCAATACCGCTTCCAACGCAAAGTCCAACATAAATAAAGAGTTTCGTTGAGGCCCACTCGTTCTCCAGCCACTCACCTTGGAACATTGAAACGATGTCGGGCGTGATCCAAAATCGAACACGCTCCATGAAGTCACCGAAGTCATCAAAGAAAAAGCGAAAAAGAAGCCACGCCATTAACGATCCAATCAGGATGGAAGCGGCGGTAATCATATATTGTCAGCCGTTTCGCTTTGCCACGCATAAACCTACGACTTCAAAAACTCGTCCAGGGCCGACTTGGTCACGCGCCAAGTCGAGCCGATCTTTTTGCCTTTGAGATCGCCTTTTTCCAGCGTCGCCAGCACGTCGGCCTCGCTGACGCCGAGAATCCGGGCCACCTCGCCGGGGCCGAGCAAATTGGGCGTCGCGCTGGCGCCGCCGATGACCGGCGGCGCGACTCCGGGCGGCGCCGCGGGCGGGGTGGTTTGGGCCGTGTTCATGGCGGCCATCATTTGCTGTCCCATAGCCAAACCGGCGCCCAAGCCCGCCGCCGTGCCGGCCATGCTGCCGGCTTCGCCGCCGCCCTTGGTCATGGACTCAGCCATCTGGTACTTCACGAAGTCGTTGAGATTTCCCACCGCCGCCATGCTGCTGCGCTTGTCAATGGCCGCTTCGACTTCCGGCGGCAGCGACACGTTTTCCACGATGAAGCTGGAAATCTCGATGCCGTATTTGCTCGTGACGGCCGGGTTGATCAGCGGCAGCAGCGCCGCGCCCAATTCCTGATAGCGCGAGGCCACGTCCAGCACCGGCAATTTGGCCGACGCCAGCGCGTCGGTGAACACGCTCACGATGCGCGAACGCATCGTGTCGGAAAACTCTTCCAGCCGGAAGTGATCGTCGGTGCCGGCGACTTCTTTGAGGAAGAGCTTCACGTCGGTGATGTGAAAATCGAAAATCCCGTAGGCCCGGGTGCGGACGATGCCGAAATCGGCGTCGCGCATCATGATGGGGTTGGCGGTGCCCCATTTGTTGCCGGTGAACAGGCGGGTGTTGACGAAATAGACATCGGCCTTGAAGGGCGAGTGCAGGCCGTACTTCCATCCTTTGAGCGTGGAAAGGATGGGGATGTTGTCGGTGGTCAGCGTGTGTTTGCCCGGTCCGAAAGTGTCGCCGAACTGGCCCAGGTAAATGAACTGGGCCACCTGCGATTCATTGACGATGAGTTGGGCGCCGTTCTTGATTTCCTTGTCGCCATCCGGGTAGCGGTAGGAGAGGGTGTCGCGCGAATCATCCTGCCACTCGATGATCTCGAGGAACTGCGTTTTCAGATAGTCAATTAGACCCATAAAATTTGCCTTTCTTTTTCGAGCATCATCATGCGAAAGGCGTCTTTTGGGAAGTATAATTTCAGGCCGATTGTGTAATGGCTTTCGCACGAGCAACTCCTTGCGAGATTGACTTCAGCTCAAAATTCAGCGAGATTCTTGATCGCCATGATAACGACCGTTGACCAAAAGGGCAGTGTGCCTCTTCCGAAGGAGGTGCTGCGCGACAGCGACGTGCATCCCGGTGACGAGCTCGAGGTGTCGGCGGACGGTGACGAGATCATCCTGCGCAAGGTGACGCCATCATCGCCTGAAGGCTTGCTGGACATTTTGCGCAGTCTCAAAGGATTGCCGATCCCGGAGCGGAGCATCAGTTCCGTGCGAGACGTCCAACTATGAAGTTCTTGGTGGACACGAATATTCTATCCGAACCCACCAAACCTCAATCCAATCCTCAGGTTGAAAAATGGATTGCAGACCACGAGGCGAACTTTTACACGAGTTCTCTGGTTATAGCAGAATTGCTCAACGGACTGGAGAGGCTCCCCGGAAGTGGACGGAAACTCCGTTTGGCAGTGCAAATCGAGAAACTCGTGGAAAAGTTAAGCGGTCGGATTTTGTCTTTCAATCTCCGTGTGGCTCGGGAGTGGGTTCGGCTTCAAGCGGAATTGCGTTCCAAAGCCCGCGTGATGCCATGGGAAGACAGCATCATCGCAGCCACCGCCCGACACCACGGCCTGACGCTGGCAACGCACAACATGGGTGACTTTGTCCATGCCGATGTTCGTCTTTACGATCCATTCACCTATGACGGCGGTAATAGGGCTTAGCAAGAAAAAAAGAAGCAAGACCGTCAAGATGAGCGAGGAAATTTATGCGGTCTCACTTTCCTCAAAACAACTTGGCAGAAGGGTGGTTTTGCGGCATAGGGGAGACAGGCTGAAAAGCCTTTTGCTCATTATGATTACTTCACTTCTGAAACGGCTTTGTGCGAATGTCCGGCCAATTTTCGTGCTGCTGCTGGCGGCGTGGTCGTGGACGCCAGGCTTCGCCATGGCCGACTCCTCCGCGGACCGTTTCTGGCCGCAATGGCGAGGGCCGCTGGCCACCGGCGTCGCGCCGCAGGCCGACCCGCCGCTGACTTGGAGCGAAACCCAAAACGTCAAATGGAAAATCCCGATTCCCGGCGAAGGCGATTCGACGCCGATTGTTTGGGGCGACCGCGTCTTCATCCTTTCGGCCATCGCGACGGGCAGGAAACCCAGCGCTCCAGCCGCCGCCGGTGCGCCGGATGAACTCTATGATTGGGTTGTCATTTGCCTGGATCGCGGCCAGGGCAAAGTGCTCTGGCAAAAGATAGCGCGCGAAGAGGCGCCCCACGAAGGACGTCAGCAGAACAACACCTTCGCCTCCTTTTCCCCTGTGACCGACGGCAAATTGCTCCTGGCCTATTTCGGATCACGCGGGCTGCACTGCTATGATTTTGACGGCAATCTGATCTGGGAAAAAGACTTCGGCAAAGCGAAAACCAGGATGGGCTTCGGCGAAGGCGCTTCTCCCGCGCTGAGCGGCAACACCGCGGTCGTCAATTGGGACACGGAAGGCGACGATTTCATCGCCGCGCTGGACAAGCAGACGGGCCGGGAACTCTGGCGCACGCCGCGCGACGAAGCCACCGGCTGGTCCACGCCGCTGATCGTGGAGTTCAACGGCCAAAAGCAGGTCGTGGTCAATGCGACCAAAAAAGTGCGCAGTTACGATCTGGCCACGGGCAAGGAGCTTTGGTCCTGCGCCGGCCAGACCGCCAACGCCATCCCCAGCCCGGTGGCGGCGGACGGCATCGTTTATTTGACCAGCGGATTCCGCGGGAGCGCCTTGCAGGCCATTCGCCTGGGCCGCGCCGGCGATCTGACCGGCACCGACGCCATCGTCTGGAGCCACGACAAAGGAACGCCCTACGTGCCTTCACCCTTGCTGGTGGATAATCTTCTTTACGTGATGCAGGGCAACGACGCCATCCTCTCGTGCTTCAACGCCGGGACCGGTGAGGTGCTGATTGACCGCGAGCGGCTGGAGGCGATACACAGCGTGTACGCCTCGCCCGTCTCGGCCAAAGACCGCGTCTATATTCTAAGCCGCGAGGCCACGTGCGTCGTTTTGAAAAAAGGTCCAAAGGCGGAAGTTCTGGCAGTCAACAAACTGGACGACGACACACGGCACACCGACGCTTCGATGGCGCTAGTGGACAAGGAAATCTACATTCGCACCCCGCGCAACCTCTATTGCATCGCGCCTCAGTAGCCAACAGCTTCATCCCCGGATTGCATGATATGCGCATGGTGTTCGAGCAGGCGGCTAAACAAGGCAATAACAGGATTTGACTCATTCCTGTTATTCGTGATATATTACCGTTGAACTGAATTCTATGGAGTTTTCAACATGAATATATCGCTGACGCCGGAATTGGCAAAGTTTGTGGAAAAAGAAGTCGAGAGCGGCCTTTATCAGACCGCCAGCGAAGTCATCCGCGCCGGCCTCCGCCGTCTCAAGGAAGATCAGGCTGTTCGTCTGCCCCAAGTGCCCAAGACCCTTGAGGAATTGGAAACGCAGTTGCTGCAAAGCATTGACCGCCTTGACCGTGGCGAAGGCGTTGATGGCGAGGAAGTGTTTCGCCGACTCCGCAAACGGATAAAAGAATCCCGCTCGAATGCCTAAATATATTCTTGATCCGTGCGTCGAGGATGAACTGTGGGGCATTTGGCATTTCATCGCCCAGGATAATCCCGATGCCGCAACGCGCGTCATCGAAGCGGCCTACGAGACGTTCAAAACGCTGGCCGCCAATCCCGGCATTTGGCAGGCCGAAGGCACGGATGGCGACAACAAGTTCTCTCATCAGCTTCGTCAGCATCTTGCCAATCCAGCGAAGAATATTACCTTTCAAACATCCTGAAAACACGGTAGTTGTTGGTTCCAACAGCAATGAATCACTGGATGTTTTTGGAAGCAGCAAAGGTTTAACATGACAAGCGAACAATTCTTACGAAGCCTCCAAGCCCACGCAGAATCGTTTGCGAAGGCCGTTGCCACAAACGAAGGCGAATGGATCATCAAAGGATTCATCGACGTGTACCGCCGCATCTACACCATTTCCGTGGACACGAAAATTGTTTCAAAGGTGCTCGAATTGCTCCTTTTCCCGATGTTCGTCGAATTCGGAAAGACGCATGGACTCAAAATTGACTTGTGCCCGCAGCAGAATTTTTATCCTGATCTGACGTTCATTCACGAAGAAACAGGTCGAAAGTATGCAGTGGACATCAAGAGCACATATCGGACGGGTGACACCGAGGTGAACGGTATGACCCTCGGTGCGTTCACGGGTTATTTTAGGAAGCGAGACAGCAATAAGAACACTCTTTACCCGTATAGCCAATATGCGGGACATTTCGTTTTGGGCGTTATCTATTCCAAATGCGACGATGTTGCCGATGAACGCAAACAATTTACCCTGGACGATCTTCCGAAAATCCCATCCGTCGTCAAAGAGTTTCGTTTTTTCGCGCAGCCTAAATATCGGATCGCAACGTCTCGGCCTGGCAGCGGCAACACGAAGAACATCGGGTCTGTGGTAAAGATCGACCACCTTGTGAATGGGACGGGACCATTTGCGTCTTTGGGTGAGGAGGTCTATGACGATTACTGGATGTTTTACTTGACGCGGGACATGGCTCAAGCATTGTCCGTGACGCGGCCGTACACCAACTTGAAAACTTATCTCGAATACAAAGAACGAGGAGTTGACACTCTCCGGGCACACGAAAAGGAAATTGCTGAACTAGCGGAGGACGAAGCCGGGAAAGCCGAGGAGGAAAGCGAATGAGTAAGCCGCCGCTCGTCCCTCCACTCAAATGCCAAGGCATCAAGACCAAGTTGGTTGGCGAAATTGGTGCATTGGCTGGAACTCAGGGCTTCTACCGTTGGGTGGAACCATTTTGCGGCTCAGGCGTGGTGGCACTCAACGTCCAACCCAAAAAGGCGCTACTGAGCGACTCGAATATCCATATTATTCGTCTCTATCAAGAGATTCAAAGCGGGAACCTCACGGCTGCCACAGCCAAATCTTTCCTCGACGAAGAAGGGAATAAACTGCGGACGGATGGAGAGCCTTACTATTATTCAGTCCGCGAACGATTCAACGCTTGCCCGACTTCCTTGGATTTTCTGTTCCTGAATAGGTCTTGCTTCAATGGCGTAATGCGATTCAACCGCTCCGGGATGTTTAACGTGCCGTATGGCCACAAACCGCAGCGGTTCGCGCAGGCATACGTGACAAAAATTACGAATCAAATCAGGCGAATCTCTGAAGTTATCTCTTCGTGCGATTGGACGTTTGCCTCAATGGATTTCAGGCAAACACTAAGGTCAACCAAGCCGGGAGACTTGATTTACGCTGACCCGCCATATGCTGGCCGTCACGTTGACTATTTCAATTCATGGTCGGAAGCGGACGAAATTGAGTTGGCGTATCTTCTCAAAAAGTTGCCGTGTGACTTTATACTTTCGACGTGGCATAGCAACGAATTCAGGAAAAACACGCTCATAGACGTGAATTGGAATGATCCTCGGTTCCATATCTTGTTGCGCGAGCACTTCTATCACGTTGGGTCTTCCGAAGACCTAAGACATCCCATGATCGAAGCATTGATCACTAACTTCCCTGTTCAAGCGAATCGGCCAAACGTTGTTGAAATGGAACAATTGGCACTTTTTGAAAAGCCTGTCGCTGTAATGTGATTCTTAAAGTATGGGAAAGCCCTCACGCCGCTATCCTTAGCGCTTCATTTTTTGAATGGCCTCGCGCACGAGTTTGTCGGAGAATCAAGCGATGCAGGCGCGCAAGATCATTGGGAGGATGAGAAAAGCAGTTGGATCGGGCCTTTTACTGGCGGCCATTCTGGTCTGCGGCGGAGGGTTCGGCACGACGGCGCTGGGCGCGGCGCCGCCGGCCAATTCGCCGGAGGACCAGGCCTTCGGGAACGCTTTCAAGTATTTCCAGGATGGTTTTTACCCGCTGGCGGAAACCAATTTCAATGACTTCCTGGCCAAATACACCAATTCCAGCCACCGGGCGGACGCCATTCTTTATGTGGCGCGCGCGCGCCTGGAGCAATCCAATTACGCCGGCGCCATTGACCTGCTGCAAAAGTCCTCGGCCGAAGCGGACGGCTTGCTCCACGAGTATGTTTTCTGGACGGCCAAGGCGCGATACGCGTCGGGGGACTTGACCAACGCGGCGGAAGGTTTTGGCAAGGTGGCCAGGGATTTCACGCTTTCTTCCCTGCGCCTGGAAGCGTCCTACGATCAGGCCGAAGCGCTTTCCCGGATGGGCGATTGGCCCGGCGTCATCCGCTTGCTGCAACAAGCCGGCGGCCCTTTTCAACTCGCGGCCGCCCAGGATGGCAAGAGTGAATTTGCCGGGCGGGGCTGGCTGTTGTTGGGCGAGGCTCTCCTGCACGAAAACCGCCCCGCCGAAGGCGAATCCGTGGTCCTCAGCTTCGACCCCGGCGGGTTGACCCAGGATTTGCTCTGGCATCGTCAATACCTTGTGTGCCGGTTGCAACTGGCCGACGGACGAGCCGAGTTTGCGTTGAACAGCAGCACCAACATGCTCGTGCTGGCCCTGGACCCGGCCCGCCAAGCCGCCAGCGTTTTTCTGCAAGGCCAGATTCTGGAAACATTGGGCCGGCCCGCCGAGGCCCTCGGAGTCTATGCCAAGAACCTGGTGGATAGCCAAACGCAGGAAGTCCAGCGGCAGGCTCTTTCCCGAATCATCCCGTTGACGGTGGCGTTGAATGCGTTGCCGCAGGCGATCCAGACGCTCGGAGCCATTATCGAGCAGCATCCGCAGACCAAAGCGCTGGATTTGGCCCGGGTCAGCCTGGGTGAATTGTATCTCAAAGCCTTCGCCGCCCCGCCCATTGCGGCGGCGGAATCAAAAGCCTCTGCGGTGACGAATGCGAATCTGCCGGCCGGCGCGCTGACCAATGCCCTGGCCAATGCCTTGACTAATTTCAACATCGTCATCAGCAATTTCACCAACAGCCCGTTGCTGGCCAAGGCGCGGCTGGATCGCGGCTGGTGCGATTGGCTTTCCGGAGACATCGCCGCCGCCAAAGTGGATTTCCAGGAAGCCGCCGGCCACTTGCCATTTTCGCAAGATCAGGCCGTCGCGCGATTCAAACTGGCCGATGCCCAGTTTTTTCTCAAAGACTTCGCGGGAGCCGCCAGTAATTACAGCCTGGTGCTGGCGCGCTACGACACTATTCCCGAAGTCACGAACGCGCTTTTCGACCTGGCGCTTTATCAAATCGCCGAGGCCGGCATCCATCGCGGCGGCAACGAAGGGGCGGAAGAGGCTCGCGCGGCGGTGGAAAAAATCCTGCGGAGATATCCCGCCAGCTACTTCGGGGACCGCGGCTCGCTGTTGCTGGGCGAGGATTTGAATCGAAAATATGACTATACCGAGGCCCGCGAAGTTTTCACGAACATGCTGCAAGAGTCGCCGCATTCGCCGCTGCTGCCCGAAGTGGAGTTCGCCATCGCCCGGACCTACGACCAGGAGGGCCAATGGAAGATGGCGATCCACGGTTACCAGCAATGGGTGACCAACTACCCCGGCGCGACCAACCTCCTGCCGGAAGTCGAGTTCCATCTGGCGCTCGCCTACCGAAAGGCGGGCCACGCCAGCAACGCGCTGGCCGGCTTCACCAACTTCATCGCCCGCTATGCCTCCAATTCCAATTCATTGGTGCCGTGGGCGCGTAACTGTGTCGCCGATTACTACTACAACCAGGGTGAATTCATCCAGGCTGAAAAGAATTACGAGCAACTTTCGCAGGACCCGGGCGCCGGTGAACTGGCTTATGAGGCCCAATTTTGGGCGGGCAAATCCGCGCTGGCGCGCCAGGGCATTGACGAAGCGATAGGTTACTTTATAAATCTTGTCAAGCAAACAAATGCCCCGCAGCCGTTGATTGACCGAACCTATTTCGCGCTGGGCGACGCCTTGTTTCAACAGTTTCTGGCCAATCCGACCAACGCGGCCAGCAAGAGTTACGTATACCAGGCGGTGGCCGCCGTCAGCACTTGCACCAATGGCGCGCCCACCAATGCCATCGCGATTGAGGCCCTGGGCCGGCTGGGTGATTATTACCGGGCCTGGGCGGACAAGAATTCCGACAACACGAATTACGCGATTGCCCGGCAGATGTATGAGACGATTGTCGCTTTCCCCGCCGCCGATATGAGCGTGGCGACGCGCTGCCAGGCCGAAGTCGGCCTGGGGTTAATCGCCGAAAAGCTGGGCCAGCCCCAGGAAGCCCTGGCCCACTACCTCAAAGTTTTGTACCTCAGTCCCGGCCGTTTCGATCCCTACTGGGTGGAACGCGCGGGGGAATTCGCCGCCCGCGTCTGCGAGGAGCAGCAACATTGGCACGAGGCCGTCAAGGTCTATGACCGCGTCACCAACGCCGTCCCGGCCATGCGCCCGGTGCTGGAAAAGAGAAGAGCCGCCGCCCAAGCCCGCTGGGACGCGGCCGGCAACTGATGCCTACATCATTTTCAACAGTGTCGCCGCCATCTCCGAAGGCGTGGCGGCGATGCCGATGCGAGCCTGGCGGAAGGCCTCGATCTTGGCCGCCGCCGTGCCCTTGCCGCCGCTGACGATCGCCCCGGCGTGGCCCATGCGCCGTCCCGGCGGCGCCGTCGCCCCCGCGATGAATCCCGCCACCGGTTTCCGGCAATGCTTCTGAATCCATTCCGCCGCTTCCTCTTCGGCCGAGCCGCCGATTTCGCCGATCATGATGATGCCGTGCGTCTCGTCGTCGTCATTGAACATCTTGATGATGTCCAGATGCGAGGTGCCGTTGACCGGGTCGCCGCCGATGCCCACGCACGTTGATTGCCCGACCCCGCGGCAAGTCAATTGCCAGACCGCTTCGTAGGTCAGCGTGCCGCTGCGGGAGACGACGCCGATGTGGCCCTTCTTGTGGATGTAGCCCGGCGCAATGCCGATGCGGCATCCGCCCAAAGAGTCCCGGCCTTCGCCCGGCGTCACCACGCCCGGGCAATTAGGCCCGACCAGCCGGGTTTTCCCGCCGCGCATGGCCTCTTTCACCTTGACCATATCGTTGACAGGGATGCCTTCGGTGATGCACACGACCAACTCCAGCCCGGCATCGGCCGCTTCGAGAATGGCGTCGCCGGCGAAGGGCGGCGGGACGAAAATAGCCGAGACGGCCGCGCCGGTCTGGTGGGCGGCCTCGCCAACGGTGTCAAATATGGGGATTTTTTTGCCGGCGTGCTCGAAGATCTGGCCCCCCTTGCCCGGCGTGATGCCGGCGACGATCTGCGTGCCGTAATCGAGGGAAAGCTGGGTGTGCCGGGCGCCAAAACCGCCGGTGATGCCTTGGACGAGAACTTTGGTGTCGGGTTTAACGAGGATGGACATAGATGCTAAGTTTGCTGAGATGGGGTGCTTCCCCCGGATTTAGGCCTGTCTTTGATCGCCCGCAGGAAGCGAAGCGCGCGCGGGTCCTTGTCTCTGCCGGCGGCTTCTTTCGAGACGATTAACGCATCCAGCGAAAGCACGCGGCAAACTCCAAATGGGAACGACATGGCAATGGAGCATCCGGCGACTTTATCAAAATCTCCGATCCCAAGGATTTCCCCCAGACAGTCCAACGTCCCCAAATCGGTTTGCAGATACATATTCTTCAAGCGAGTGCAGAGTTCGTCGGTCAATTCCAAGGGGAGCTTTTGCCCGGAAAGGCGGTGGTAAGGATGCAAATCCTCCACTGCGGACTGAATGCGGTAAAGATTAATCGCCGCCAGTCGAATGCATATATCGAGGTCATAAGTTACGTACGACGCGCCGTGCAGAACGCAGGCCACGCCTCCCACGATGACAAATTCCACTTCATGCTGATTCAGCCTCGCGAGCAACGCCCGGTCATCTTGTGGCATCGTGGTTCCGCCCTTGTTGGAGGTCCAAAATAAAGTCCAAAAATTGTTGATGCGTCGCCAGCCGCTCTGCGGGGCTTTGCGCCAGGGAATGCTCGATCAACGACATGTCAATGCCGGCAACCCGGGCCTCGCGCCAGGCCGGCCCGGCGTCGGGCGGCATGACATACTCGCCGTTCATCTGCGCCAAAGTCGCTTCATCAATCATAAAGTCAAGGTATGCGGCGGGCGTGGATTTTCAATCATTCACTGCGCCTTGCGTTTGTGGACCATGACCTTGTTGCCGTCCGGATCGAGAAGGATGGCGAAGCGGCAGACCGGAGAATCGGTGGCTTCCATGTGAAATTTCACGTCGCGGGTTTTCAACCGCGCCAACTCCGCGTCCAGGTCGTCCACTTCAAAGGCGATGCACGTTCCCTCGGCCGACGGCTTCCAGGCCTCACCGTAACAGCCGATGGCAAAAGTTCCCGCGCCAATTTCGTATTCGACCCACATGCCGCCGCCGGATTCCATGGCCGGTTTGAGACCCAGCGCGCCCTCATAAAAATCGCGGGCGCGTTTCATGTCCGTGACCGGCGTGCCGGTAAATGCAATTTCAGTGATCATATTTTAAAAAATATAGCCATACGTTTTTTCATGCCGCCACTTTATCATTTGCCCACAGCTTTGACAACCTTCTGCGCCGCGTCGGCCATCCACTCGCTAAGGATCCACAGACTAGATTTAACCATGCGCGTGAATCTTTCGTTTGACTTGCTTCGGTAGAGCGTCATCTCGATCCCGTCCATGAGGAACGCCCGCCGCTGCCGTGCGATAATATTCGTTGATGGCGTGAATATCGTTGCCGCACTTCGCCGCAATGTTTCGCCGAACCTTACGCAACCATTCCAACCCGTCATCGTGTTCTTTATTCATTTATTTTATCGCCGCCTTCAAGCCGCAAGAATGGGTCCGCCGGCCACGAGTTTTTTGGCGAGCGAGTCCACTCTCAGATTCATGCCTTCCAGCGAACGAGCGCCGAGGATCTGCAAGTCGCCCGGCTCGCCAAAAATGACTTCGTCAATGGTGAGCGCATCGCCGACGTGAAGGATGGCGAAGCCGACCGCGCGCGTGATTTCCTGGCCGTTGGCCATGACGAATGTGTAGTCCTTCTTTTCTCGCTTGACGCCAATGTTCTTGAGAATCTCGGCGTTGATCCAGGTGAATTCCGCGCCCGTATCCACCAGCAATTTGGGGACTTCAACCGACTTTTTCCGGTCATTGTGATTCTCCACACGGCAGCTTGTATAAAATGTGCCCATACGATTTTTCATGCCGCCACTTTATCATTTTCCCACAGCTTTGACAACTTTCTGCGCCGCGTCGGCCATCGAGTCGCCGGGAATGATGGACACGCCGGATTCGGCCAGCGTCTTGCGGCCGGCGGCGACGTTGTTGCCTTCGAGGCGGACCACCAGCGGCAGGTTCAAATCCGATTCCTTGGCCGCCGCGACGATGCCCGTGGCGATGACGTTGCAATCCATGATGCCGCCGAAAATATTCACCAGTATCCCTTTCACGTGCGGATCGCTCAAAATGATTTTGAAGGCCGCCGTCACCTGCTCCTTGCTCGCGCCGCCGCCCACGTCGAGAAAATTGGCCGGGCTGCCGCCGTAATGCTGGATGATGTCCATCGTGGCCATGGCCAGGCCGGCCCCGTTGACCAGGCAGGCGATGCTGCCGTCGAGCTTGATGTAATTAAGGTTGAATTTGCCGGCTTCGATCTCCAGCGGCGCCTCTTCGGACAAATCGCGCATGGCCTGGATGTTCGGATGCCGGTAGAGGGCGTTGTCATCCAGGCTCATCTTGGCGTCAATGGCCAGCAGGCTTTCCTGGCCGTTCCTGCCGGCCACGATGCAGAGCGGATTGATTTCGACCATGCTCGCGTCGCATTCCCACCAAGTCTTGTAAAGGCCGGCAAACAGCTTGGCGCCGGCGGCCATGAGATCGCCCTTGAGGCCGAGCGCGGCGGACAATTTGCGGCCCTGGAAGGGCATCAGGCCGATGGCGGGATTGATGATTTCACGGATGATTTTTTCCGGATGCTCGGCCGCGACTTGTTCGATGTCCATGCCGCCTTCGGTGCTGGCCATGAGGACCGGCCGGGCGGCGGCGCGATCCAGCAGAACGGCGCAATAAAGTTCCTTGTTGATGGTGGGCGCGCCGGAGACCAGGAGTTTGCTGACCAGGCGCCCTTCCGGCCCGGTTTGTTTTGTGACCAGCACGTTGCCCAGCATGGCGCGGGCCTTGTCAAAAACCTCCCCGGCGGAACGGCAGAGCTTGACGCCGCCCTGGAAGCCGCTCTTGAATGTGCCTTTGCCGCGCCCGCCGGCGTGGATTTGGGCTTTGATGACCACCACCGTTTCGCCTTTGGCGAAGAGATTCTCAGCGACGGTCCGGGCCGCCTCGGCGGATTCGCAGACCTCTCCCGGCGGCACGGGCACGCCGTACTGCGCGAGCAATTGTTTGGCTTGAAATTCGTGTAAATTCATTTTGTCCTCAAATCTCTCAATCCTCGCCATTCTTCAACTTTGAACTTTCAAATTTCGACTTTGAACTTTGAACTTTGAACCTTGAACTTTGAACTTCCTTACCTTTCCTCAATCGGCTTGACCTTCAGCCCAACCGGGCCGATGTAGAGGCTTTGCGGGCGGATCAGGCGGTTGTCGGCGACTTGCTCCAACAGGTGCGCCGTCCAACCCGCCGTGCGCGCGATGGCGAAGATGGGCGTGAAGAGGTCCGTCGGCACTCCCAGGGAATAATAGACGGTGGCGGAATAAAAATCAACGTTGGCGTGCAGGTTCTTCTTCTGGAGCATGATCTCGGCAATGCGATCGCTCATTTGAATCCACTTCGGCTCGCCCAGCTTCAAACTGAGCACCTGGGCCATGCGCTTCAAGTGCGGCGCGCGCGGGTCCAGGGTCTTGTACACCCGGTGGCCGATGCCCATGATCTTCTTTTTCTGCGCCAGGCATTCATCAATGTAGGCGTCCACCTTGTCCAACGAGCCGATTTCCTTCAACATCTTGATCACTCCCTCGTTGGCCCCGCCGTGCAACGGGCCTTTGAGCGTCCCTATGGCGCTGGTGATGGCCGAATACATGTCGCTCATCGTGGCCATCGTCACCCGCGCGCTGAACGTCGAGGCGTTCATGCCGTGGTCGGCATGGAGAATGTAACAGAGGTCCAGCGTGTTGACCTTCTCCTGCGACGGCAGCTCTCCGTCTATCATGTAAAGAAAGTTGGCCGCTTCCCCCAATTTCGGGTCCGGCGGCAACAACTCCTTGCCTTGCCGGATGCGGTGAAAGTAGGCCGTGATCATCGGAATCTGCGCGATCAACCGCATCGCTTTGCGGCGCAGATCATCGTAGGAACTGTCGTCGCGTTGCGGATCAAAACATCCCGTCGCGGAAACGGCGGTGCGGATGATGTCCATGGGCGGAGTGTCCTTGGGCACCAGGCGCAGAATATCCACCACGCCTTTGGGCAGGTCGCGCTCGGCGGCCAGCGTGGCGTGCAACTCGGCCAGTTCCTTGCGATTGGGCAAATGATTCCAATGCAGCAGATGAATGACCTCTTCGAAGGTGACCTTGCCGGCCAGTTCATTGATGTCGTAACCGGCGTAAATCAATTCGCCCGCTTCCCCGCGCACATCGCTCAGGCGCGTTTTGGCGGCAATGATTCCGTCCAGCCCTTTGCTCACGGATTCTGAAGGATTGGCCATGAATGATTTCCTTTACAATTGTTTGTCGAACACCAGCACGTAGCCGAATTTGGGCAGAAACAGCCGGTTGCCGCCCTCGATTTCGATCTCCGACGTTTCCGGCAGCGAACCGGGCAGTGTGACGTCGTAAGTGTCCTGGTCTTTTTTCCAGGTCCCCGCGGCCACGACCGTGAGCTTCGATCTATCGGCGTTGGGCCGTTTTAAAATCATTTGGTTGTCCAGCGTGGCGCTCAAGATGAGGCCCTGCATGAGCGGCAACAAATCCTGCTCTTTCTGCGCCAACACTTTTGGCAGAATTTTTGGTTCCTTCTTCCGCACCTGCGCGAACGTCGCCGAGCGGTCAATGTCCCATACGCCCAGGATGGTTTCCGGATCGTACTTGGGCGATTGGCCGGTGGCCAGGAATGTTTGCAAATCGTCCAGGTCGCGGCCCATCAGGCCGCTGAGTTGGGCGACAATGACCCCGTTGGTCAGCATGGCATGCACTATGGGGTATTGAATGATATCCAACACTTTGGCTTGGGATTCGATCATTTGCTGCAAGGCCTCATCATGGGCCAGGTTTTTGTATTCCGGCCGATCGGCCAACTGCAAACAAGGCGGGTATTGCCCCAGCCTGCTTAACAATGGCGGATTGTGCAGGACCAGCGTGGCTATATCGGCCGTCTGGTACACTTGCGCCGGGACCATGTCATAGGTGGCCAGCACCCGGTCCAGATTCAGCTCGTGCAATTGCGCCCGCGTCTCGGTCAGCAACCTCGCGCCGGTTGGGTCGCCGGCCCCCGAGGCCGCCTCGGTGGTGAAATACCCGGCAGAGTAGATCAACAGCGTCAACAAGATAAAATAAACCGCGCCGTTGAGCAATCCCACGCAAAATCCCAGCCGGGAATACACGCGCTGCCAGCGGTAGAGGGTGTGGTCATCCACCTTGTATTTGAAATAGACGGCGACCCTTTGATGGACCACCTGCGCGCCTATCTTGAAGACGATCAGGACAATCAGGAAGGCCAGAACCTGGGGCGCAAAGATACTCCAGGCGGGATGATGCAAGCCCACCAGCGGCAGCAGCCGTTTGGTCAGAGGCGAGAGCGGCCCAGCCAGGAGCGTTCCGAACAGCAGTCCAAAAAAGGTGAACGCCGCCCGGATGGGACCTTGGTAATAACCAGCCGCGCCCACCAATCCCAGGCAAAGAAAAACGATGATCCAAACCATCCTGCAAACTATGGGCTGCACCCGAAAAAAGCACGATTTATTTTGGAAAGTTCAGATGAAGACAGGCGCTCGGCACCTCCACGAACCCGGACTTTTTTCTCGCGTCCTCCAAATAGATTTTGTTAGTCTCCGAAGAGTTCCACGAGGCTCAAGACAACATTACAGGGGTTGCGACTGGATCGGCGTCGTGAAGCGGACAACCGGCAGCACGCAAATGAAAGCCTGGCCTGATTTTAATGAATGCGGTGACCTTCCGCAGGGCGTTCACTTGGCGACGCTCGAAGACGTGTTTCGGCGTTTCGCGGGGACGCCGCGCCGGGCAGTCACCGCCCGACGCTTGGAGCGGATTTACCGGCTGGCGCTCTCCACGGGTCATCTGGGAAGATTCATCGTTTTTGGCTCGTTCGTTACAACCAAAATTGAGCCAAATGACGTTGACATATTTCTGCTGATGGACGATTCATTTGATGTGCGGCAAGTTTCACCAGAAGCGTCCTTGGTCTTCGACCACGCGGCGGCTCAGAACCTTCTCGGGGCGAGCGTGTTTTGGATTCGCCGCGCGGCCGCGCTCGGTGGTGAAGAAGCCACGATTTCCCATTGGCAACTTAAACGGGACGGCGGCAAACGCGGCATCGTGGAGGTTTTTGGCCATGATTAAGAATGATCACGAACTGGAAGTCACTCAGGAACGCATCCTTCATTTTGAACGGCAGGTGGCGCAAATTCGCCGGACGGAAACCAACACCGAGAACTACCGCATTTCCGCCGGAGGGCTTTTGGCGGAGATTGACCGGATGAATTTGGAAATTCGCGATTACCTGTGGTCTCATCCCGCCGAGCGTTCTGCCGCGCCAGTGTGATTTGCCCTGTCTTTCGCGATCAGGTGATTCCAGCAAGCCCAGGACCTTGGGAGTCGTGTCTCAACTTTCGAAATTCGATGCCGCAAATCAGCGCCCCAATACTTGCACCGTTACCGACGAGCTTGCGTTCGCCGAGCGATAGACGCGCTCCGTCGCCTTCTGGAAATCTTCTTCGCGGGCGTGGTAGATGTCGCAAAACTTCTGCGGGTTGCGGTCCACCAGCGGAAACCAAGAGCTTTGCACCTGCACCATGATGCGGTGCCCTGCGCGAAACGTGTGACACACGTCCGGCATCGTATATTCGATCTTCGCCATCCGGCCCGGCTCGAATGGCTCCGGCTGCGCGTAGCTGTTGCGGAATTTTCCGCGAAAGGCCTCCCCCCGCACCAGTTGCTGATAACCGCCCATTTGCACTCCAGCCGGATTCGGATCGGGATTCGGATAATCGCCGGAGTAAACGTCAATCAGCTTCACCACAAAATCCGAATCGGTGCCGCTGGTGGAAACCTGCAAATGCGCCACAATCGGCCCGGCGATGGTGACATCCTCCTCCAGCGGCTCGCCTTCGTAAACAAGCACATCGGGCCGCGACGCGGCGAATCGCTGGTCGTCAATCATGTGTTCACGCGTCATGCCGAGGGCAATGTTCGGAATATACGGCACCGGCTTGGCCGGGTCGCTGACGTATTCGTCGAATTCATTCGATCCCTGGCCGGGCGGCTGAAACGACAGTTTTCCCCCGGCCCGGAAATAGAGCGATTGTGGACGCGCAGTTCGCGGCGGCCATGAATCGTAACGGTGCCATTGCGCGGTGCCGGTTTCAAAAACGTACGCTTTCGGCAGATTGTAATTCGTCGCGCCCTTCAAAAAGTGATTCAGGAATGGAAGCTCGATGTTCTGGCGATAAAACTCGGATGTCTTCGCGTAAAAACTCACATTGCCGAGATGATCGCCGTCGCCGCGCGACCAGCCGCCGTGAAACCAAGGCCCCATCACGAGAATGTTATTGCTGATGCCGGGATTGAGCCGCTCGACGGAACGAAAGACACCGAGCGCGCCAAAAAGGTCTTCGGCGTCATACCAGCCCCCGACGGTCATGACCGCGGTGTGGACGTTCTTGAGGTGCGGACGCAAATCGCGCGCCTGCCAGAATGCGTCGTAGTTTCCGTGCTCCATGAGATCGTCCCAGAATTCAATATTGCCGTGGAAATACCTTTTGTCGGCATTGGCCAGCGGGCCGAGGTTCAAATAAAATTCGTAACCGTTGGGCGTTTTGTAATCAAACGGCTTGGACGATTCCCGCGTCGGCTCTGCCAGTTTTTGCCCGAAGCCGGACAGAAACCCGAACGCGTGCGGCAGATAGAACACGCCGTTGTGATGGAAATCGTCACCGATGAACCAGTCCGTAATCGGCGCTTGCGGCGAGGCGCACTTGAGGGCGGGATGCGAATTGATGATGCCCGCCGCCGTGTAAAAGCCGGGATAGGAAATGCCCATCATGCCGGCTTTGCCGTTGTTGTTCGGGACGTTTTTGACCAGCCAATCAATCGTGTCGTAAGCATCGGTGCTCTCGTCCACATCGTTCGTGCCGGAGTGCTCGTCCTTTTCGGGGCGCATGTGAACGAATTGGCCTTCGGAGCCGTAGCGTCCGCGCACGTCTTCAATCACGAAAATAAATTTTTCCTTCCCGTAATGCAGCATCGGCCCGTTCGGATCGGCATAGACATCCTCGCCATAAGGCTTGGCGCTGTAGGGAGTGCGCGTGAGCAGAATCGGATATGGCTGTGCATCGTCCTTGGGCGTATAGACGGCGGCAAACAGTTTCACCCCGTCGCGCATGGGGATTTTGTCTTCAAATTTGGTGTAATGCTCGCGGAGGTAGGCCTGATCCACATCGCTCGTATCCGGCTTGATTGCATTCGCCGTCCTGTTTGTCGTCTGAGCATCAATTCCACTGGCGAAATGAAGAAACAGATAAACGGTCAAAACGAACCGCGCGCAGCGGGCTGGAAGAGAGTCGGACGATTTCATGCCGGATAGAGATATTCCTGGAATGGTGTGGCTGACTCAACAGAAAAAGTTGGAAAATCGAATTGCTAAACGGCGGCTTGTTTCGACCCATAACACAAGCGCATCCAGAGAAACCAGAGCGAAGTGCAGAGAGCCAGCCCGGCGGCCGCATTCAAAAAGGCCAGCGGGACGGATAGGCCGTACACGAATGGTGCGATGCAATAAGCCTTGCGGATGTGCGCCAGCGTGGCATCGGTCACTTCCGGTTTGACCAGCCGCCGCTTCCAGATAATGGCGGCCAGCAACGCGCTCCACGTCAGGCTGATGCAAAAGAACGTGGCGCAATAAAAAGCGGCGGAGGCGTTGGCCGCTTGAGTGCCCAGATGCCGCGCCAGCACGTTCGTCGGAAACGGCACGAACGTCACCGTCAGCAGCACCCCGCCGTTGGTGTAAAGCAGCGGGTAATCCACCTTGCGCACCAGATGGATCAGTTCGTGGTGGTTGATCCACATGATGAGCACCACCGCAAAGCTGATGGAAAAGGCGACCAGCGACGGCCACAACGCTCGAAGCTCGCCGAAAAGAACCCCATTCGTGGTGGCCGCAGTCGGGTCGGGAACATGAAATTCAAGGACCAGCAATGTGAGGGCAATGCCGAACACGCCATCGCTGAAGGCCTCAAGTCGTTCCGTTCCTTTGTTCATAATTACTTCAGCGCGCCAAGATTGCCAGGAACCTAGGTGCGCCCAAACGGGATCGGCGCACTTCACTCATTTACGTGTCTTTCTTAATCTTAATCTTAATCGTAATCTTAATCTCCTTCAGAGAGATTACGATTAAGATTAAGATTAGGAGCTGAAAAGCGCCACGCAAAAAAGTGAAGCGCGCCCCATTCGCATGGGCGCTTGTCCCTTTTTGGACAGGGCGCTCTGAATCGCAGCTCCGCTAGGAGCAAAATCCTTGTAGATCAACCACATCCAATGGAGAATTAGCTCCGTAGGAGCGGCATATCCGGGGCGAAGCCAGGGCAGATGTCGCCTACGAGGCTTTGCTCTTTCGAGGAGACGGTAATCTGCAAATAGGTCGCGCTTACGGCGCTGCTAAAAAGTGAGATGCACCCTTCCTTTGCGCCTCTTGATCGTTTGTAGTTGCGTTCCCATTTAAAGGTGGTAACATATTATCCATGCAGCGCCCCTGCGCCCATGCGGAAACGGATGCCAGGCTCGTGGCCGGCCAGGGCCGGACCCTCACGAGCGTCCCGCCGCGTCTGCTCACCCGGCGGACCGGGCGGGCCGAACCAAGGCCCTGGAGAAACCTCCTCCACCAACCCAGCGCGGCCAGCCGAAATCAAACACGTTTTTTGAACATGAGGGAACAGAGGCAACGGAGTGATGGAAGATATAAAATGATTCTCTGTTCTCTCCGTTTTCTCCTGTTCAACAAAATCTTGTTAAAACGGCATGATTTCACGGTATTGCACTCCAAAGGAACTCGTGCCAGTACAAGCCAGTATAAGTCAATATGAGTGAATATAAGTGAAGATAACCAATACAATATTGTTTGTCGCACAGCCTCCCAACTTTGCACTCGCCAGCAGGCCCATTTGGCCATACAAGGAGCGTCCGACTTGTCGGAAATTTTACTGTGGCAACTAATCCACTCATCGAGATTCGCAATGGGCGCGTGGCCAAGGCGGCCGCGCTCCGGGCCGCCGGGCTGGACCCTTACCCGTCGCGCAGCCGGCGCACGCATTACGCCAAGACGATCATTGACGACTTCGCCAAACTGGATGGCGCGACGGCGACCGTGGCGGGCCGGCTCATGTCCTGGCGCAAGCAGGGTGCGCTGGCTTTCGCCCATATCCAGGATCAAACGGGACGGCTCCAATTGTTTCTCCGCCGCAATCTTGTCCAACCGACCGATAAAATCACCGGCAACCTCGGCTACGCGGAAACCAACATGCTCGATTTGGGCGACATTATCGAGGCCACGGGCAAGGTGGTGCGGACGGAACGGGGCGAGATTTCGGTGCTGGTGGAACAACTCCGCCTGTTGACCAAGGCGCTGCGCCCGCTGCCCGACCAATGGTCCGGCCTCAAGGACCGGGAACAGGTGTTGCGCAAGCGTTATCTTGACACGACGTTGGAACCGGCCTCGTTTGAGCGTTTCGCGGCGGCTTGCAAAATGGTGGAGGCCATCCGCGGATTTTTGTTCGAGCGCGGGTTTTTGGAATTTCAAACGCCGGTCATCCAGCCGCAATACGGCGGCGGCACGGCCAAGCCGTTCAAGACGCACGTCAACGCCCTGGGCTGCGACATGTATCTGGCCATTTCGCACGAGCTTTATCTCAAGCGCCTCATCGTGGCGGGTTACGACAAGGTCTTTACCATCGGCCGCTACTTCCGCAACGAGGGCATTGACCGCAGCCATCACCCGGAATTCTCCATGGTCGAGACCATGACGGCTTACGAGAATTACGAGTACAACATGAACCTCATCGAGGAGATGTTCCGGCACGTCGCGGTCAAGGTGTTCGGCAAAACGGAGTTCGATGTGCGCGGGCACGTGATTGATTTTGGCCGGCCCTGGCGTCGCGTGAGCATGGCCGAAGCGGTGCGGGAGAAAACGGGCGCCGACTTTCGTGAAATCACGTCGGTCGAGGAGGCCAACGCGCGTTTGGCGTCCCTGGGCATCCAGGAAGCGCAAGCCAGCGTCGGCGAGGCCCTGGTCAAGGCTTTTGAAATCACGGTGGAAAAGGAATTGATCCAGCCCACGCTGGTCTTCGGGCATCCGGTGGAGATTTCGCCCCTGGCCAAACCGATGGCCGAGGACCCGCGCTATGTCGAGCGGTTCGAGATTTTCATCGCGGGCATGGAATGCGGCGATAATTGGTCGGAGCAGAACGACCCGGTTCATTTGCTGGAAACCTGGCGCAAGGCCTACCGCGCCGAAGAGCGCGACGCCGGCAAATTTCACACGCTAGACTACGACTTCATCGAGGCCCTGGAGTACGGCCTGCCTCCCACCACCGGCATCGGCCCCGGCATCGAACGCATGGTCATGATTTTCACCGGGCAGGAAAATATAGATGACGTGATTTTCTTTCCCATGATGCGGCCGTCGGTCTCGCCGTTAAACGCCGCTATTTATGGATTGGCGGAGCCGTCGCTGGCGCCGGTGGAAGACCTTGTATTGTCGTTTCAGGATTTTGAGGCGTTGTGCGGCGAGGGTTCGCTCAAGCCTCATGCGCGCAAACTTTTCGTCAAGCCCCACTTGCGCGTTTGGGACAAGGGGCACGTCTCCGGGCACGTGGAGATCGAGGGTTTCCTGGCTAACAGCGTGCTTCGTTTGGCGGGCTGGAAGAGCGATGCCAACGAAATAGACGGGAAGAAAAAAGCCCTCGAACAAATGGAGCGGGCGCTGCCGCTCTATTTAAAAAAAGCCTTCCCCGAATGTGAAGTGACGGTTTCACCCGCCACCGTCATGCACAGCGGCGCCGGCGGAGAACAGAGCGCATGATGTTATGAGCGAATTCGCCGTTTCCGGCCATTGGAAGGCCGATTTTGACGAGGCCGCATTGAAGGCCTGGGCGCAACAATTGCGCCAGAGCTTGCGCGCGCCGCGCGTCTCGTTGGGGCTGCTCTTCATGACGCCGCATTACTTTGAGTCCGCCGCGCGGATTTTGGAAATCCTGCGGGTCCACGCCGAGATTCCTTTGTTGCTCGGATGTTCCAGCACCGGCCTGATCATCGGCGCGCGGGAGATCGAGGACGAGCCGGGGTTGGTGCTCGCTCTATTTTCCCTGCCGGGTGCGGAATTGCGGGGAGTTCATTTCACGCAGGAACAAGTTGAGGAAGCCAACGGTCCGGGGTATTGGGCGCTGGAGACGGGCTTGACGGCCGAGCAAATCAACGGCTGGCTGGCCTTCGCGGACCCCTTCAACCTGAATGCCGAGGCCTGGCTGCGCGGCTGGAACGAAGCCTACGCCCCCAAGCCCATTGTCGGCGGCCTGGCCAGCGGCGATTTTTCCCAGCGCGCCACGCAATTGTATCTCGACGGCGGCGTTTTCGAGGAAGGCGGCGTGGCCGTGGCGGTGGCCGGCGAGGTGGAATTGCAATCCGTCATTTCCCAGGGCTGCACGCCCATCGGCCAGACCTGGACCATCACCAAAGCCGAGGGCAATATCCTGCACAAGATTGCCAATCGCCCCGCTTACGAAGTGTTGCAGGAGACTTTCGTCAATCTGCCCGAGCCGGAGCAGCGCAAGGCCAGGGGCAATTTATTCGTCGGCCTGGTTGTCAACGAATATTTGGAGGATTTTCATCGCGGCGACTTTCTGGTGCGCAACATCCTGGGCGGCGACCCGCAATCCGGCAGCCTGGCCATCGGCGCCATGCCGCGCGAGGGCCAGACCATGCAATTCCAGCGCCGCGACGCCGCCGCCGCCACCGAAGACATGACCGCCTTGCTGGATCGTTTGTTGCAACGCCTGGCGGGCCGGAACTTGTACGGCGGCTGCCTCTGCACCTGCAACGGACGTGGCCACCGCCTCTTCGGAAAACCCAACCACGACGCCGGCCTTGCGCGGGAAAAATTAGGTCCGATCGAGCTGGCCGGCTTTTTCTGCAACGGCGAGATAGGCCCGATAGGCGAGCGGAATTTTCTCCACGGCTACACCGCCTCCCTGGCCTTGTTCACCAAGCGGGCCTGAGCGAGTCGGGCGGTTTCCTGGTCTTAATCGTAATCATAATCATAATCGTAATCTCCTCCGTAAGTTGCGGCATTTAATGCGGCGTTACCATTGAGCGAACACGCGGTCGGAAAAACGGAGATTTCTGCGCAAGAGCAACTGTGGGCGCAAGATTTTACGGCCAAACTGTTTTGCAACGTCGAGTTCTGGCTTGAACGGCTAGGGGAATTGATCGAGCCTCAACGGCCATGTCCCCCATTTCCCACTAGACAGACTTGAACGAGCGTCTTCTTTCGGGTAGAATTGCCGAGTATGGCATTTTACAAGTATTGCAATGATCCTGGGAAGTTCATCATCCTGAATTTGGAAATTAAGGTTACTCCCCCGAACGAGCTGGAAGACAAGTACGAAATGAGGCCCGTGGTCAGATGCTCCGACCCAATAGCATCGGCAGAACGCTTCCTTGACGAAGTCTTGGCAGATCCTTCGTATTACAATAGCAATGCAGGACTATTTCGGGGCAGGAGCTTTACTCAGTTTAAGGATTTTGTAAATGGGAATCCGACCACCGTTATCGCGGCATTGGCAAAAGTTTCACCCACGCTGGATAACAATTTACAAAACAGATTTGTTGATATATTGAGCGCAAAATGGGGTGTTGTTAGTTTGACAGATAGCCCCATTGTTGTGTCGATGTGGAAGGACTACGCAGATGGTCACAAAGGTTTGGTTGTTGAGTTCGACGAAGCAAGCCACCTTTTTGTCAATTACAGTTGTGTAAAGTGCGATTATTGCGACGCGCCTGTGGTCTATGACAGATTCCTGGAAGTGACTCACGAGAGCATGAAGCAGATTGTCCGACGAAAGAAGACACGGTATGTATATGAAAACGAAACTCGTTTGATTATTCCGTTGTCTGAATGCCGGAAAACGCGAAATGGCACTTCGACTCTAAATTTGTTCCATCTCGATGCTTCCGCACTAGTTTCTGTCACATTTGGTCAGCTGACACCTGATTCGACCAAAGGGGAAGTTCTGGAGGCGGTGACCAGACGTGAACTTCTACATGTCACGAAGTGGCAAATCGAAGCGGGAGCCACGCCAGATGATTTGAAGCGGACACAACTTACGGACTGACCAGCCATGCACTAAACCTGCTGGCGTTAAATTCTGCACAGGATTGATCTTGGAATCAATTGAAAGCCAGACGGGTGCAAGTGAGGTGCCGTATTTGTTGACCGCAGGCGGGCGGTAATCGTCTAAAAGATATGTTGAAACAGCGAACCGCCCTTCTTAAGCTGCGCTTGTGCAAGATGAGCTTGAATGTTTAGAATGCGCCATTACGGAGAACATGCCAGTTTGGCTCAAAGGTCCCGGCGTATATGGTATTCGCCGTCTGGCAAGTGGTCAAATTTATGTTGGCATTTCCAAGGACGTTCGGGCACGACTGCATCAACACCTCAGGTCACTGCTGGCAAATAAGCATCACTCACCGCGTTTGCAGAATGCGTGGAACAGACATGGGCGCGCGGATTTTACTTTTGTCCTGCTGGAGAGAAATCCAGAATTCCTCTCCGATGTTGAAAAGCGGAGGGAGAGAGAGCAATTCAGGATTGATAAGTTTGACTCCTTCAAGAGAGGGTTCAATGCTCGTCCAAAGGCAGATTCGATGCTTGGGCACGAATGGAGCGACGCTCAGAATGAGGCCAGAAAGCGAAGTAACAAAGAGGCATGGGCCGATGAATCTCTGCGAGCAAAACTAAGCGTAAAATTTAAGGGCTACCGCAGAGGTAAGTGGACATCCGCTTCTCATGCAAAAGTTTCGGACACACTAAAGCACCGTCATGCAGAGAATCCCGAATGGAGGCGGAACGCGCAAAAATGGCTGCATTCGCCGGAAAACGAGGCCAAGCGCATCGCCTCCATGAGGAGCGCACTCCAACGTCCTGAGGTTCGCGCCGCGCGTGTTCAACAAATGCGTAGGGCTAGTGAATCGCCAAAAAAAATCACAGCGATTCGACAAACCTATTTTAAGAAGTTTAATCGGGAATCGCTAGGATTTAATAGTCCGGAGGAAGTGGACCAGGCTTGCCTTAGATTATATCGTGAGGGCAAGTCGTGCCGTAGCATAGGCCGAATTCTTGAGATGGACCACAAAGGCGTTACCAGCCGTTTGCGGCGATTCGGTGTCTCGCCTGAGCGCGGACGACGGTAGCGACAAGGGGAATGCCGTCACAGCAGCTCGGCGTGCTTGGTTAACCGTTGCAAGGGGTGTAGAAACCGTCCAAAGCATGTCCTGGTGGCGGCGGCATTGACCCCGGTGTTGCCAGGGCAGGTGTGTGCGCACGGCCATCCGCTTCCGCCAAAGCTTCCACCGTCGCTAAAACTATGGCGGAGGAGACGGCGAGACAGGCAACACGGAATTGGACGAGAGGATTGACAAATGGCCTGCTTCCGCGAGATTATGAGGGCCATAAACTAATGCCATCGCCGCTCAAAAAGAAAAAGTTGGTTTACCCGGATGGAACTGAGGGCAGCCGCCTGGCGGCGCGCCTTCGACAACGGGCCAACAAAATGACCTCCGCGCAACGAGAGGAATGTCTGAAAAAGGCGATGCAAATTTGCAATTGGGGTTTGCCATCCTCTATGGACGCAGGCCGGAAAACTTCCCCCCATTCGTTAGAGCTACGGTGGACAAGTCGGCGGGACAAGCAACACAGGAACGCGCAACCGGTAAGGTCTTGAATAAACGCCGAGGCCTGTTAAAGTCCAACCATGAAACTTTCAGTGACCATTGACCGTGACGAGGACGGGGTTTGGGTGGTGGAGTGCCCATCCATTCCGGGTTGTGTCAGCCAAGGCAAGACGAAGGCGCAAGCCATTAAGAACATTGAAGAAGCCATAGTGGTTTGTTTGGAAGTCAGGGCCGAGCGCGGTCTGCCGCTCACGGTTGAAACGCGGCAAGTCGAAGTGCTCGTCTGATGCCTGCTCTACCGGTATTAAGCGGGCGCAAGGCCGTCCGCGCATTTGAAAAACTCGGCTGGCAGGTCGCCCGCCAACGCGGCAGCCACATCATCATGGTTAGAGAAGGCGAAATTGCCACACTCTCGATTCCGAACCACAAGGAGGTCGCCAAAGGAACGTTGCGCAGTTTAATTCGCTCGGCCGGAATCACGGTGGATGAATTTACGGGCCAGCTTTGACCTCAGCGCAACAGGGCCTGAGCAAGCTGCCTGCCAAGCCACGCTTCACCGTATCAATGGAGACTGGTAGCCGGGCGACAATTCATCGCCGTGCAGCGGTGCGGCCTTGGGCACCTTGGCCATGAGGCGGTCAAACTCCGCCAAGTTCGCCCGCTTGGCTCGCGTTTCCATATCATCACTGCCCCTCCAAGCGGCAAGTTGGGCGGAAAGAGCCAGGGCAACGATCTGGTCTATTGGAACCTTTTCGCGTTCCGCTGCCGCCCGCGCTTGTCGCGCCAAATGGTCTGGCACATTTGCTTCGATTTTCGTCATGTCGTTTGCCTCGAGATTTCCAGGAATTCAGCCGGCCGAACCACTCGAATTCCGAATCAGGAGAACGATCAGCCAACCCCGTCTTCCTCCGCCAATTTCCGGTATAACGTAGCCACACTAACGCCCAGCACTTCCGCGGCCTTTTCCTTGTCCCCGCCGGTTTGGGCCAGGGCGCGGTTGACGTAGCCCAATTCCTGCTCGCGCATATAGTCGCGCAAAGGCCCGACGGCTTGCGAAAAGGACGGCGCGGGCGTCGCGCTGGCGCCTCCTCCGACGGTCAGGCCACCGCCGCTTTCGGGCCGGGCCGGGGGCGTTTCAACCAAATCTTCGGCGCCTTCGGCCGTGGCATAACGGCGCAGGACCGGGGGCAAATCGGCCACCCGAATGGTGCTTTCCTCGCACAAGGCGCAGGCGCGCTCGATGGCGTTTTCCAATTCGCGCACGTTGCCGGGCCAGTCGTGGGAGCTGAGGAGGTCCAGCGCTTTGCGGGAGATGCCGTACAATTTGCCGCTGCGCGGATTGACCTTATTGCGCAGAAAGTGCATGGCTAGCACGGGCACGTCTTCGCGCCGCTCGCGCAGGCTGGGCAGGTTGATCGGAATGACATTCAAGCGGTAGTAGAGGTCTTCGCGGAAGGTGCCGTCCTTGAGCTTCTTTTCCAGCGGTTCATTGGTCGCCGCCAGCACCCGCACGTTGACGCTCACGGCCACGTTGTCCCCGACGCGGCGCACTTCCTTCTCCTGCAGGACGCGCAGGAGGCGGCTTTGCAGGACCGGCGGCATGGAGGCGATTTCATCCAGAAAAATGGTGCCGCCGTCGGCTTCCTGGAAGAGGCCCTTTTTATCGTTGATGGCGCCGGTGAAGGCCCCTTTGCAATGGCCGAACAACTCGGATTCCAGCAGATTTTCCGGCAGCGCGCTGCAATTGATGGGCACGAAGGGCGCGAATTGGCGGCGGCTGTTGAAATGCAGCGCGCGGGCCACCAGTTCCTTGCCCGTGCCGCTTTCCCCCAGAATGAGAATCGTGCTGTCGGTGTCGGCCACGCGCTCGATCAGCTTGAAGACATCCTGGATCATGGGCGAATTGCCGATGAGCTGATTGAACTGGTACTTCTTCTTCAACTGCTTGCGCAGGTAAATGTTTTCGGAAACGGCGTCGTTGTAGGAGAGCGCCCGCTGGATGCACAGCCGCAAGTCGTCCACCTTGAACGGCTTTTCCAGATAATCAAAGGCCCCCTTTTTCATCGCGTCCACCGCCGTTTCGATGGTGGCGTAGGCGGTGATGACGATGACGGTGGAAGGCGGGTTGAGCGCGCGGGCCTTCTGCAGGATTTCCAGGCCGTGCGTGCGGGTTTTGTCCAGATAAAGGTCGGTGATGACCAGTTCCGGGCATTGCGCTTCGAGCGTTTCGATGGCGGCATTGTAACTGCTGAACGGAAAAACTTCGTGGCCTTCGCGGCGCAATAGTTCAGTCACCATTTGCACCATGGTCACTTCGTCGTCAATCAACAAGACTTTCGCCATGACTCAACATTATCCCATTCGGCCCTCCGCGGCAAGCTCCGGCGGCGGATCTTTTCAGGGCTTCTGCGACACCAATTCGCTCAGTTTAAAGATCGGCAGAAACATGCAAATCACAATGCCGCCCACCACCACGCCCAGAAAGACGATCAACAGCGGTTCGATCAACGCCGTCAAACCCGAAAGCGTCGTTTCGATTTCCTCATCCAGGAAACCGGCCACCCTTTCCAGCATCGCGTCAATCTTGCCCGTTTGCTCGCCGGCTTGCAACATGCGGATGATCATGGTCGGGAAAATGGGATGCTTCGCCAACGCCGCCGAAATCCCCTCTCCGCGCTCGATATCCGTCGCGGCCGTCTTGATGGCGCCCTCCATGATGACGTTGCCGACGGTGTTTTGCACAATGGCCAGGACCTCCAGGATCGGCACGCCGCTGCGCACCAGCGAGGCAAAGGTGCTGGCGAAGCGGGCCAGGCAGATTTTGTGGGCGATGCTGCCGAAGATCGGCAGCTTGATGCGGCGGTCATCCCAAAACTTGCGCCCGGCAGGAGTCTTGATGTAATAAAGCCAGCCGAAAATGATGGAGCCTGCGACGAGGATGAAATAAGGGAAATAATGCACCAACGCGTTGCTCACTTGCATCAAGTATTGCGTGGGCGCCGGCAGCGGCACCTTGGTGCCGAAGCTCTTGAAAATATCGGCGAAGGTGGGCACGACCTTGACCAGCAAAAAGATAGTGATGCTGATGGCGACAATGGTCACCACGGTCGGATACATCAAGGCCGATTTGACTTTCTTGCGCAGCCGGGCCGAGTTTTCCAGGTACGTGGCCAGACGGGCCAGTATCTCCGCCAGCAACCCGCCCCGCTCCCCGGCGCCGACCATGGAATAATACAGTTTGGTGAAGACCTTCGGATGCTTCTGCAAGGCCTCCGAAAAGCTGTCCCCCCCTTCCACCCGCGTGGTGATGTCCTTGATCACCTCGCGCATGAGTTTGTTGTCCGATTGCTCGGCCAGCGCCTGGAGCGATTGCACCATGGCCAAACCGGCGTCAACCATCGTGGCCAGTTGCCGGGTGAAGATCACCAAATCGGCCAGGGCCACCTTGCCGCCGCTGGTGCGCCCCTTTTTGGAAATTTTTTCCTGGATGGAAACCACCATCATGTTGCGGTTCAACAGCGCGGCGATCGCGTTGGCCTCCGAGGAGGCATCCACCGTGCTGCGGATTTCCCGCCCTGTCCCGGAATCCCGCGCTATGTAACTGAACGATGGCATAACGAATTGAATAGTTCTTACACTTTCTCCCCGCTCATTGCAAGCCAAACATTCCGAATCTTAATTGTGGTCTTAATCTTAAAATTGACTCCCCCAGCAATCCGTCTATACTATTTCCGACATTACTTGGTGCAATGCAAATCACTCGCGCAGGCGAATACGGGGTCACGGGGCTGATGCACCTGGCACGGCGCCGTCCGGGCCAGCGGACGATGATTGACGAAGTCAGCCGCCAGGAAAGCATTCCCAAGAGTTTCCTGGCCAAAATCTTTCAGAGCCTCGTCAAAGCCGGCCTCGTCCGCTCCATCCGCGGCGCCGGCGGCGGTTTTGCCCTGGCCAGAAACCCCGCCGACATCCCCGTGCTCGAAATCATCGAGGCCGTCGAAGGCCGCATTGTCTTCCAACGCTGCAAAATGGCCCGGCCCGACTGCGAACACGTCGGCGGCTGCGCCTTGTGCGGCCTCTTTGAACGGGCGCAGGACGGCCTCAAGGCGGCGTTGACCCGCACCTCGCTGGCCGATTTGATCCAACAGCAGGAAAAAATCGAATTGACGCAATCCAAAGGCCGCCGCGGCTGACTTTTCCCCGGCCCCATGCGGCACGTCTATCTCGATCATCAATCCGCCACGCCGCTGTTGCCGGAGGCGCTGGAAGCCATGCAACCGTTCCTCGCCGGGGCCTTTGGCAATCCCTCCTCGCCGCACCAACACGGTCTGCGCGCGCGCGACGCGCTGGACGCCGCCCGCGCCCAGGCCGCCCGTCTCATCAACGCCGAATCGCCCGAGGAGATCATCTTTACTTCCGACGGCACAGAATCCGCCAATCTCGCCGTCAAAGGCGCGTGCTGGGCGCAGCAACGCCGGGGCCGCCATCTTGTCCTCAGCCGCATCGAGCACCCCGCCGTTCTGAATTCGGCCGCCTTTCTGGAAAAACAAGGATTCGCCTGCGCGCGCGTCGAAGTGGATGCCCAGGGGTTTCTTGACCCCGCGCGCGTCCGCGCCGCCATCACTGACAATACTATTTTAATCGCCGTCCACTTCGTCAATCACGAGATCGGGACGGTCGAGCCGATCCGTGAAATCGCCGCCATCGCCCACGAAAAAGGCATCCCGCTTTACGTGGATGCCGAAGCCGCCGTGGGTTGGTTGCCGGTGGATGTCCGGGCCTTGGGCGCGGACCTGCTTTCGTTTTCGCCGCATCGTTTTTACGGACCTAAGGGCGTCGGCGTTTTATATCGCCATCGCCGCGCGCGCCTGCACCCCCTCTTGCACGGCGGCGATCAGGAAGGCGGACGCCGCGCCGGCGTCGAAAACATGCCCGGCATCGTCGGCGCGGGCGTGGCGATGGAGATCGCGCAACGCGAGCTGCCGCGCCGCGCCGCCCACTGCGCGCGCCTGCAAAAGCGGTTATGGGACGGTCTGCGCGCCGGCGTGCCGCGCCTCACTCTCAACGGCCCCGAGCCTGGCCCGCGCCGCAGCCCCGTCAACCTGAACATCTCCACCGAAGGCACGGAAGGCGAGGGCCAGCTCTTGCTCCTGGACACCCGCGGCATCGCCGTGGCCAGCGGTTCGGCCTGCGTGACCAAATCGTTGCGCGCCTCGCACGTCCTGGAAGCCATCGGCCTTGATCCGGCGCTGGCGCAAGCCGCCATCATTCTCTCCCCCGGTCAGGACAACACCGACGAGGACATAGACTACGTCTTGGAAGTCTTCCCCAAAGTCGCCGCCAAGCTCCGCGCCATGTCCCCCTCGTGGAAAGAGTAGCAGATTCTCGGGAATGTTTCCGTCAGAGCTTGTCATTGCCAGGGCTTGTTGTTAGCGTCGTCCTCGTGCCGGCAACCTCCGCGATAAAATATCCAGAACCGAAGGAAGATGACGAGGTGCTGCTGCGTCTGCGCGAGGATTACCAGCAAGGGTTGCTCGACGTTTTCGACACCGACACCGAGGCGGGCGAAGTTCGTCCACAACTTGAAGTTGTCGGCCACACTTCCAACTTTCTCGACAACATGCGGCTGCCTGTTCACCGATGGTTTCGCTATAGCGCCGGCTTTTCCGCCGAATGGGTCAAATGGTTGCTCGCCGAAAGAAACGGAAGCGAGTTGAGAGTGCTGGACCCATTTGTCGGATCAGGCACTACTTGCGTGGCCGCTGATGAAATGGGCGTTCCTTCCTGCGGTTTGGAGGCGCATCCATTTGTGCATCGAGTGGCGCGCGCCAAATTGAGTTATGCCGCCGACCCGGCACGGTTTCTGGCCAAGGCGGAGAGCGCGTTTCGGTGCGCCAGAAAAGCGCAAGCCGCGAATGGCTACCCAAAACTCATCCACGAATGTTTCGGACCCGAAACCTTGAATTTTCTCGACCGCTTCCGCCGGGCGGTGGAAAAGGAACAGGACGGCACACTTGAGTCGGAGTTGCTTTGGATGGCGCTGGTGTCATCGTTACGGGTCGTTTCCGAGGCAGGCACGGCACCATGGCAATATGTGCTGCCGGGGCGGCGCAAGACCACACCGCCGGCGCCTGAAGTTGCTCTGCACAAGGCGGTCCAAATGATTGCCGCCGACATTCGCTTCCTGGCGCGACGGGCTAAACCGCTGGCCAAGTTGTGCGCGGATGATGCGCGCCAGTGCGTCACCGTGCCGGACGGTTGGGCCACGCTCGTCATCACCTCGCCGCCATACGCGAACAACTACGATTACGCGGACGCCACGCGGCTGGAAATGACTTTCATGGGCGAGATTCGCGGTTGGGGCGACCTTCAGGAAGCGGTCAGGCAACATTTGGTTCGCGCCTGTTCCCAGCATGTCCCGCCCAATGCCGTGAATCTTGATGAGATTTTGGCATCACCAGAGCTTGATCCCATCCGCGATGAGATTGTGCCGGTCTGCCGGAAGCTCTCTGCGGTGCGATTGGAGCGCGGCGGCAAAAAGACCTACAACAACATGATTGCCTGCTATTTCCTCGATATGGCGAAGGTGTGGCGGGCGCTCCGCCGCGTTTGTGCGTCGCCCTCCGAAGTCTGCTTTGTCATCGGCGATTCCGCGCCCTATGGCGTCTATGTTCCGGTCATGGAATGGTTCGGCAAACTCGCGCGGGCCGCTGATTTCGATTCATGGACGTTCCAAAAACTGCGCGACCGAAACACCAAATGGAAAAACCGCAAGCACCGCGTGCCGCTCTGCGAAGGACACCTGTGGGTTCGCGGATGATTGGGCAACAACATGGCCGAATCACTCGCTCATCGTTGGGGCCAAATCATCGGGGACGCTTTCGAGATATTCGTCCGCAACATCCTTGCGGAGTTCGCGACACAGCACGGTCTCTACCTTGATTTCAAACGTCCCCGCAAAACCAGAGGCGGCCAAGGCAAAGTAACCTGGCAGGATGGCTACGGGAACAAGCACGACCTGGACTACGTTCTGGAACGCGGTGGCACTGAAGACGCGCTTGGCGTCCCCGTGGCGTTCATCGAATCGGCCTGGCGGCGCTACACCAAACACTCGAAGAACAAGGTGCAGGAAATTGAAGCCGCCGTGATGCCTGTGGCGTTGACGTTCTCCCGTCATCAACCATTCTGTGGCGCGGTGCTGGCCGGCGAATTCACCCGCAATGCCCTCAACCAGCTTGAATCAAAAGGTTTCGCCGTCCTGCATGTGCCTTACGAATCCATCCTGACGGCGTTCAAGGAACTCGGCATTGATGCTTCATCAGAAGACGGTGCCGGCGGCACGACCGAGCGGGAATTTCGAGCGAAGATCGCGAAGTGGAAAGCGTGGCCGCAGCCAGCGGCAACGCGCCGCCTGCTGGCCGCGCTTCATGCGCTGCATGAGAGCGAGATAGCCGATTTCAAACAAAAGATCGAAGCGTCCATCACCAGACGGGTTGCCTCCGTTCGTCTGACAGTGCTGCGCGGCCATGCCGTGGAATGCAACGACGTTGCCAGCGCCATCGCCTACCTGATTGAGGAGGAAAAGACTTACCGTTTGCGCGAGGACGGTGATCCGCAGGAAAGTTTTGAAGTTCAAATCCGGTTTAATAACGGCGCGAAGATTGACGCGACCTTTCCCAAGCGTGCGGAGGCCATTGCATTCCTCCGCAGTTTTTCCTGAACTCTTATATTTTGACGCCTGCTCGCCCATGTAGGGAATAATGTTACCCGCGTTCATGGAATTATTTCCTTTCGATTAGAGGCTTTGCGAACGGCGGCGTTCCACTAGGTAGAGAACCCAGAACACCGCCCCAAGTGCAGCGTAAACAAGGGCCCCACGGGGCGCCTCGCGAAAGAACCACCAGAGGCGTCCGTCCGTGTAAAGAAATGAAAAGGGCGCGAGTGAGAAGAAAATGGCCAGGGCCATCAACCACGTCCGGCGATGGAGCCGGCGGCGGGCCTCGCGGAATGAGCGCGTCTCTTCAAGATTCTTCGCGGGCGGCACGGCTCCGGGAAGGGGCGTGCTCATGATACGCCGGAGTTCCTCGGCCTGCCGCGGATTCTGTTGCAAATACTCTTCCACCAGCGCCCGCGTGTCGCCGCTGCATTCGTTGGCAGCGTAGAGTGGAATCAAGTCGTGGATAACATCTTTGGTCACTTTCATGGTGTTTCTTTCTTCTTGGGGTGCAAGAGAGCGGCGAGTTTCGCCCGCGCTCGGAATACTCTCACTTTGACGGCCGCAACCGACAAGCCGGTGGCGGCCCCGATATCTTCATAAGACAGTTCCTGCTCGGCGCGCAGCAGGATCACCGTCCGGTCCATTTCAGGCAGGGCATGAACAGCCTCCAATGTGCGCTGGAATTCGTCCTGGTTGACCGCAGCTTCGTCGGGTTGAGCCGCCTGATCTGGCCATGTTTCATCCAGGGCTTCAAAACGCGACTGCCGGCGCCATTGTTTGCGGTGGAGGTTGCGCGCAATGGTGAACAAATAAGCCTTCACGGTCTCCATGCGCGGTTCCTCCGGAGCCGTCCACGCCCGGATAAATGTCTCCGATGTGATGTCACGCGCGTCATGAGGATTCCCCGTCAGCCAATGCGCGAAGCGGTAAACATCGCCGGCATACCGGTCATAAAGCTCATGAAACGTGGTCGGACGAGCGTTCATGCCGATACTATCGCGAGCCAGCCGAAAGGTTACAAAGTATTTGGCAGGAAGGAGGCCGGAGGAAATACGCCTGCGGGTCAGGCCCGCAACTTGAAACATTCATAAATGTTGAATACTTCATGTTGCATTCCCATCCAAACATGGCGCAGTAAGAATTGTGCGGCGCTCACGCGCCTGTTCTTTGAAATAGTGACCAGGGGTTAGGGGTTAGTGGCCAGTGGGGAAGGGCAACGCAAATCCAACCTATTCCCAGTTCGTTTTGATGCCCGAAGCCGCACTTCCACTGCTCGGTTTCACGCAAGTAGTCGCAAGCAGTCGCAAGTTGCCACTGTGGGGGCGGGCGTCGGACCACGAATGGCGTGAATTTCACGCATCCAAGGCCCGAATCCCCCTGGCCGGTCAAACCGGGTCAAAGCCAGTCAAACCCAGTCAAACCCAGTCAAACCCAGTCAAACCGGGTCAAACCGGCGCTTGGCATGGCCCGGATTGACCGCTCGCCGGGCCTGGGCCGGCCCTGCCAGGAATCGGGACAAGCCGCCCGCACCCATTTCTTCAAAAAAAGCGTGCAATCGGGCTTCGGACAGTCCATGATGGTGCGATGCTGGAATCGGTGAACACACGCGACCCTTCCTCGGTGGAGGGAGTAGTGCAGGCAGCTTATGCTGAGATGTTTCCGCATGGCCGCCCCGATTTCATTCCCACCATCTTTGGCTGGGTGCTGTCCTGGTTCTCCGGCCAATACCGCGATTATCAGGTGATTGACGCTCATTATCACGACCTGGAGCACACCATGCAGGGCATTCTCTGCATGACCCGATTGCTGCGCGCCCGGCATCAGCAGCCAGCCGAACCGCGATTAACGCAGCGGATGTTGGAATTGGGCCTCCTGGCCATCCTCATGCACGACACGGGCTATCTCAAAAAAAGGGGCGACTCGGACGGCACGGGCGCCAAATACACCTTGATCCATGTGGACCGCAGCATCGAATTCGCCGGCGAACTCATGCTCGGCCGCGATTTCGCGGTGGAGGAAATCCTGGCCGTGCAAAACATGATCCGCTGCACCGGCGTCAACGTCAAGCTGGAGAGCGTGCAGTTCCAGGATCCGTTGGAACGCACGGTCGGATTCGCGCTCGGCACCGCCGATCTGCTGGGGCAAATGGCCGCCGCCGATTACGTGGACAAGCTGCCGACCCTTTATTCGGAGTTCGCGGAAGCCGCCCGTTACAGCCCCGACGGCCGGATGAAGGCGGGCGGATTCTTCAGCAGCGCGGAGGACTTGATGCAAAAGACGCCTTTGTTCTGGGAGAATTACGTGCGCAACAAAATCAATCGCGAGTTCCAGGGCCTCTTCCGCTTTCTCAACGACCCCTATCCCGACGGCCCTAATTTCTACATTGACCGCATCGAATCCAACATCGCGCGGCTGCGCCGGGAATTGGCCGCGCGGGGGCGGCCGTGATGTTTTGCCATGTCGCGCGAGTATGTTTTAGAGCCTTTCCGCTCGGCGGTGCATTTGCGGATTGATTATGCCAGGGAGTTGAACCAGCAGCAGCACGCGGCCGTGACCGCGCCGCCCGGCCCCGCCCTCGTCATCGCCGGCGCCGGTTCGGGCAAGACGCGCGCGCTGACTTACCGTGTGGCCTTCCTCCTCGAACAGGGCATTCCGCCGGAAGCCGTCCTGCTGTTGACCTTTACCAACAAGGCGGCCAAGGAAATGATGCAGCGGGTCGCCCATTTGCTGGGCGGCGAATTGCCGGGGCTATGGGGCGGCACTTTTCATTCCATCGGCGCCCGCATTTTGCGCCGCAACGCCCGCGCTCTGGGTTACGAGCCGGACTTTTCCATCCTGGACCGAGAGGACTCCAAGGACTTGTTGCAAGCCTGCCTGGGCGACATGGAGATAGATCTCAAGGCCGAACATTTTCCCAAACCCGACGTGCTGGCCGAGATTTTTTCCCTCGCCATCAACAAAGATCAGCCGGTGGAGGCCGTGCTCAGGGAACAATTCGATTACTTCCTCGCGCAGGCCCCGCGGATCACACAGGCGCATGAACGCTACCAGGCCCGCAAAAAGACCGCCAACGCGATGGACTTCGACGATTTGCTGGCGCTCTGGCTGCGATTGTTGCGGGAGCACACCGAGGTGCGCGAGGAGCAACAGCGCCGCTTCCAGTTCCTCCTGGTGGATGAATATCAGGACACCAATAAAATCCAGGGGGCGCTCCTCGATTTGCTGGCGGTCAGGCACGACAACATCATGGTCGTGGGCGATGATGCCCAAAGCATTTACTCCTGGCGCGGCGCCCATTTCCAGAACATCCTCAAATTCCCCGAACGCCATCCCAAAGCCGCCGTCTATCGCATCGAAACCAATTATCGCAGCACGCCGGAAATCCTCCGTCTGGCCAACGCCGCCATTGCGGCCAACATCCAGCAGTTTCCCAAGCAATTGACCCCGGCCCGCCCGGCCGGCGCCAAGCCGGCCCTGGTGGCGTGCGGCGACGGCGCGGTGCAGGCCGCCTTCGTGGCCCAGCGCATCCTGGAACTGCGCGAGGAGGGCCGGCCGCTGGGCAAAATGGCCGTGCTCTATCGCTCGCATTTTCACGCGTTGGAACTGCAACTGGAACTGACCCGGCGCCAGATTCCGTTCAGCATCACCAGCGGCATCCGCTTCTTTGAACAGGCGCACATCAAGGACATTGCCGCCTTTATGAAATTTGTCGTCAATCCGCGCGACGAGCCGGCGTTCAAGCGCATCGTCCGTCTCCTGCCCGGCGTGGGCGCCAAGAGCGCCGACAAAATCTGGAACGCCTTCCAGGCCGAATACTCCCCCGCCGCCGGAGCCGGCCTGGCCGGCGTCTTGGGAAAGATTACATCGTCAGTCCCGAAAAAGACCACAGAGGATTGGGAGCAATTCACCGAAACCATCAGCCAATTGGAAGAGCCGGAGACCCGGCGGAGCGCCGCCAGCATGATCCAATTAATCCTCGAAGCCGGCTACGAAGATTATTTGCAGGAACAATTCCCCAACTACCGCGCGCGCCAGGAGGACATCGAGCAACTGGCCAGCTTCGCCCTGCAATTTGAAAGCGTGGAGGAGTTCCTGACCCAACTGGCCCTGCAAACCACCGTTGAAGCCGAAGCCTCCGATCCGGCCCGGCGCGACGGGGAGGAAGTCCGGCTTTCGACCATCCATCAGGCCAAGGGCCTGGAATTCGACGTGGTCTTCATCATCATGCTCTGCGACGGCCTGTTTCCGGCGGCGCGCGCCATAGAGAACCCGGAAGGGGAGGAGGAAGAGCGGCGGTTATTTTACGTCGCCATCACGCGGGCGCGCGATGAGTTATATTTGACATATCCGATGATCCGGGTCACGCGGGGGACCTGGGCGGAACAAGAACAGCAGCCCTCGCGGTTTTTGCAGGAATTGCCCGGGGAATTGCTGGACCGATGGCAGATTCGCCTGCCGGGGACTTACTGATTGTTGTAGCGTTTCGTGAGAGGTCTATGGATTCCATTTGGTCGGGTATCCCTGTATGATGTACTCCCAATCATGGGGCGCGGTAGCCAGACTCGGCGTGGATCCCCCGTATTTGTTGCCATTCATGCTCAAGGCATAGGCAATCATCTTGGGGTCAATCCATCGGTGAGTTTCCGCATGGCCGTCCACCCAGGAATAAGTGCTGTTTTGTTCGTGCCAGGCGGCTGTGGAATCTTCTTCCGAGGAGCCACCCCACGGAGGCGGACCGGTCAGGGAACTCTGTTCCCAGGAGCCTTCGTTCTCGCCACGGGGATCGTTTTCTTCGACAAAGACAAACCTCGAACTGGGATGGACAATGTCCTTAATGCTGAACAAGGTGCCGCTTTGCCCGTTCAAGCCTCCGGCGCCCGAGTAACTGCCCCAGGCGAAATTGCCGTTGGGGTGAGTGCCTTCGGTATAAATATCCGGATTGGCCGGCTCATACTGGCGAAGATCGGCCGGACAATGGACGATGTTCGCGTTGGGCGCGTAGGGCCAAAAGCCACCCTCTTCATAGCACGCCAGGAACTCAGTAATGTTTTGTTGCACCAAGTCAAGACCGGTTAAATTCACCATGGCCGGATTGTAGTTGTTCAAACGCCAGGAAAGATTCGCATATCTCGTCGCGTAATCAACGGGGTTCATGTTGATGAGTTGGTCCTTGTTGTCGGTGGCGTATTGCATCCACGCAAGCACCAGTTGTTTTTGGTTGCTTAAGCAAGTGGTGGTCATGGCGTTGCTCTTGGCCTTGCTCAGGGCCGGCAAGAGCATCGCCGCCAGAATCGCAATGATGGCGATCACCACCAGCAATTCAATCAAAGTGAACCCGCGCGAAATGCGGCCGGTTCCTGGCATGTCAACATATTTTCTGTCTGTGTTCATAGATCCTCCAAGGGGTGGGTTTCAAGGACCCATCTCCCGTCGGTCGCATATCTGAGAGCATCATCATCGCTTCCCTTCGCCGCCAACTGCGCTGATTTGCCGGCTGGCCTCAAGCAAGATTGTTCCGAAGTCTGCGCCACTCCGAAAGTCTGCCCTTTCCCGCCCATCTTGTCAAACGACAATATGGCCATGTTCGGAACCTTCGAATCTTTCACCTTGCGCCTGCTCACGGCACTTGGAGGACACGATAGAACCTGACGTAGGCGCTGGGGGTTCTGGGATCGATCAAGGTGAAGGTCGAGGTCAGGGCGGTGTTCGTGTTGATCGCCGTCCATTGCAGCAGGTTGGTGCTGACTTGGAGGACGTAGTTGGAGCCGACGGGGCCAGTGAAGGACATCTGGAAGAGGCCGTTGGTGAATCCCCCCGCCCCCGTGAACATGGCCACCGGCTGGATGGTGAACTGGGCCGCGCCCACCACGCTGTTGCTGTAGCCCGCGGCCCAGGCGTTGGCGTTGAGCGTGACGCTGTTGGTCAGCAGGATAGGACCGGTGTAGAGCAGCGAATTGGTCGTCGGCAACGAACCGTCCAGCGTGTAGTACATCGTCACGCTGTTGGTGGCGGGGTCTTGCAGGGTTACGCTGACGGACCCCAGGTAGGTTCCTCCCGCCGGGGTCAGCGTGGGCGGGGGCAGGGCCGGGGTGCCGGGCAGGCTGTTGATCCAATCGGCCATGACCTGGACCGCATTGGTGTCAATGAGATTGCGCGCCAGCGGCGGCATCTGGGTGGCGGGATTGACTTCGTCCATCCGGTCGTACAGGCTCGAGCGCCACACGTCGTCGGGCGTGACGATATCTACGTTGTCATAGCCCAGGTTGCCCTTGACCGCCGGGGTGCCGATGATGTTTTGATTGGTCAGGGGCGTGTCGTAACGGGCGTCGAAGGTCGGCCCGTTGCCGCCGGGTTGATGGCACTGGGCGCAATTGGCATCCAGATAGGAGCGCGCCCGCTGGACGTAGGAGGCCGCGGGGTTGGTCAGCGCCGAGAGTTGCTCGATGTGGGTGATCTGGGATTCGTCAATGGCGGGATAGAGCAGTCCGGTGCGGTTGAGGGACCGGAGTTGATTGTCCGTCACCCCATTGGGATAGGTGAAGTTGCCGTTCAACTGGCGGGCGTTGACCCCCAGCACATAATTGGCCACCGCCGTGTGGCACTGCAAACAATCGCTGGGGCTGGGATAATACCAAAAGTTGGTGTAAATGCCGT
>Ga0302326_10000423_pt1 | contig 118897 bp, 95 predicted proteins | sample Palsa_T0_3_FD_202264 | JGI IMG/M metagenome (GOLD analysis project Ga0302326, IMG submission 202264) | Peat permafrost microbial communities from Stordalen Mire near Abisko, Sweden - Palsa_T0_3 | ecosystem: Environmental > Terrestrial > Soil > Palsa > Peat permafrost | place: Sweden: Abisko... | reverse complement strand
GTGAACGTTCGACAGATCACGGAGCAGGCTGGTTCCGGAGTAGAGCACGCCCACGATCAGGACGAGGCCGAAAATGATCATGCCGAGTTTGCCGGGAGAGCGGGAGAATTTGGCGTCGAGTGCGGACTGGGGTTTTACGTCGAGTACGGTGGCGGTGGCCATGAGTTCCTCGTTGAGCTTCGTAGAGTAAAAACTGCCGCGAAAGGAGGGACTATACGCGGGGAATGTTACGGGGATGTGAAAAAGTACGGTGGGTAGTGTCTGAAATCGGCGTTGATGGAAAGCTTTAGCCCGTTGCGTGTATCCCGACCAATCGCTATCGTGAAGGCATGTCGACTGTAGCGCACGTCCGCGGCAGCATTGCGGGGGCGGCCATCCTCACGCTTTTCGGCTCTGCGTGGTGCATCATGGCGCTTGCCCTCTGGCCCGCGCACCCTGTGTGGTCAATTCCGGCCGCGTCGGTGGCAACCATTGTATTGGTCGTTCTGTGCATCGTGCGGATTACGGCTTTAAGAAACATCCCGAGCATCCATGATCCGGTCGCAACGGCCAAGGGAAAGCGCGCGGGCATAGTCTTTGGAATCATATTTGGAGCCGAAGGCGGGATGATATGGCTAGGCGCGATGCTGCTGGCGCGCCTTGGCCTAAGCGTTTGGATTCCGATTGAGGTCGCCATTATCGTCGGCCTGCATTTTATTCCCTTGGCGCGCGTATTCGAAGTGCCGCTTTACTATTGGACGGGAGTGCTCTCGGTCCTTGGTATCCTCGGGTGCTCGCTGATCCGCGACCCCGGCACCCGGTTGTTGTCCGCGGGACTGACTATGGCGGCGGTGCTCTGGTTGACCGCCGTATTGTTACTCGTGCGAGCCAGATTGAGCGGGCCGGGCCCGATCGCGTGAAACGTTTCGATCTAAACCTCAACCCACTTTTTCAGACAGCAACCAGCCCGTGTCCCAACACGCGTTAGTACAGCATCTGCGCTTTGCCGCACCCCCACCTCAGAACTTGACCACAATTCCGGCGGAGAAGCGGAGGTTGTTTTCGTGGCTGCTTAAGCTGGGGAGCACGTTGGGGCCGAAGGCGTGGTCGTAGATGGCGTTCAGGTCGTGGCCGGTGTAGTAGTAGTCGAACTGGGCCAGGCGGACGGAGAAGCGGGGGTAGACCTTGTAGTCGACGCCAGCGCCGACGGCTCCGGCGAGGGCCCAGTCGGTGACGTATTGGGAGGAGCCGAAGAGTCCAGGGATGGAGCCTGCGTCCAGGTGGTAGCGCTCACCGCCGACCAGGGCGTGGGCGAAGGGCGTGAATTTCGATATGGCTTTGAAGGTGTACACCGCGCCACCCATGAGGGAGTACTCGTTGGCGTCGGGGAGCTGGACGAGTGCCTGGTTCGAGCTGGAAAAAGGATTGCCGTAGTGGCCGGCGAAGTCGGCGACAAAGCCCAGCCGGGGCTTCCAGTTGTATTGCACTTCGGAATTCCATCCGCTGAAGTTGTGGGCCACGCTGAAGATGTTGGTGGGCTGGTCCAGATCCGTATTGAGGGCGGAACTGGTTAATCCGCCAGTGTCAGCATGCACCAGGGAATAGCCGCCGAAAACCTGGATTTTTGGGTTTGAGTTTTGCGCGAACGCGGAAGAAGCGAAAAAAATCATCAGAGCCAGAGCTGCGGCTGCGAAACGGGTCATTGTCGGGCGTTCTCCGTTTTATCTTTATCTAGAATCTTAGGATGCACGAAATCCGGGATGCTCGAAATCTACGATGCACGAAACCAATTATCTAGGATGCAGTGAAACCGGACGCTCAGGCGCCCTAGATCAAATATACCTAAAGGGGAGCGCGGACGCTGCGGGGGGCGGCATTTTCGGTGCCGTCTTAAAGCCTTTAGCACAGAGGACACAGGGGATCACAGCGTGGATCGGAGTTCTGAGAAGTAGATGCGCGCGAGGGCGATTTTGGACGTCAACGGTTCTCGCGGTGCGGGTCAAAGGGCGGCCATTCTTCGTTGTACGAGCGCGAAGTAGAGGGCGACCAGGATCAGCAGGACTCCGTTCACGCTGAGCACGACCGGAGCGGTGAACAAGGGGACGAGCCATCCGGAGAGCAGATTGCCCATGGGCATGCCGCCGCGGAAGGCGAAGTTGTAGACGCTCATGACGCGGCCGCGCATTTCGTTGGTGGTGATCAGCTGCACCAGCGAATTCACCGTGGCGAAGACTGCCATCATCGACGCGCCGACCAGAACCAGAAGGGACTCGCTGAGGGGCAGAGATTTGGAAAGCGCGAAGCCGGAAATCCCTGCGCCCAGGCAGGCGAGCGCGCCGAGAGCGACCAGTCCTTTTCTCTTGAAATTGCCCGCGCTGGCGATGGTCAGCGAACCGCAGATGGAACCGAGTCCCATGAGAGCGAGGAGGTTGCCGTAGGTTTCCGGGCCGCGATGGAAAATGTCTTTCACGAAGACGGGAATGTAGGTGCGCATGGGCATGCTTAGCGCAGTCATGCAGAAAGCCAGAATAATCAGGGCTTCCATGGAACCTTGCCGGCGGGCGAACCGGATACCTTGCTTCAGGCTGGTGAACATGGACTCCGCGGTTTTTACCGGCAGGAAGCGGGTGGTGATGAGCGTCAGCGAAATGATCGGCGCGAGAAAGGAAACCGCGTTCAGGCCGAAGCACCATTTTTCGCCGAGCTTGCCTAAGGCCTGCCCGGCCAGCGCCGGACCCACCATGATTGCCACGTTGAACTGGATGGAATTCAGGGCGATGGCGTTGGGCATATCGTCCTTATCGACCAGCGTGGGAATCAGCGCCTGGTAGGCGGGACCACCGAACGCCTGCGCGAATCCGGAAACGAATGAAAGGCAAAGAATGTGCCAGACGTGTACGTGACCCGTCGCGACCAGAATGGTGAGAATGGCGGCCGTCGTCATCTGGACATATTGCGAACCGAGCAGAATTTTTCTGCGCTCCAGGCGATCGGCGACCACGCCGCCGATCAGAGAGAATAAGAAGATGGGGATGCCGCCGAGAAATTGATCGAGCGCCAGCAGGAATGCGGAGTGGCTAAGGCGGTAGATGAGCCATCCCTGGGCCACGATTTGCATCCAGGTGCCGATGCTGGAGGTGCAGGCGCCAATCCACATCAGGCGGAAATCGCGATACTGAAATGCTTTGAAGACCCGGCCAAGGACTTTCGACGGGCTCCTGCGCACGGGCTTTTCCGGCAGTGGTGCGGGCAGTATTTCGTTCGTGTCCACGAATCAGGTAGTTTCCCATCGAGATGGTAGCAGTAATTTGGTGTGGCCGTTTTGGGCTTCGGCCTTGAGGAATGCCAGAATTGGAAGTAGATTTCCCGCTGTTAGATTCGAGGATACATACTGGGGATACATATTTATGACCGACTGGTTCGCGCGCCCCGTCCTGCATGTGACCGATGTTGAGGCCTCGCTCCGCTTTTACGTGAACCGGCTGGGCTTCACGAGCCCCTGGCGCTACGACGAGAACGGAAGAGCGCACGTCGCGCAGGTCGACCGGCAGGGCTGCGCGCTTATCCTGGCCGACACGTGGCCGGAAAAGATTGGCAAAGGGTTGATCTTCATTTCCCTGAACGTCGAGTCCCTGAACGTCGAACCGGCGTCGCGCGAGGCCGCGGCTGCCGCAGTGGACGCGCTGCGCAAGGAACTCGAGGCCAAGGGCGTGCCGGTCAAGGAGGGTTCGTGGGGCTACCGACTTCTGGAGGTCGATGATCCCGACGGCAATCAGCTCTTCTTCAACTATCCCGCGGAGAATGCATCTGGCGAGATTGACCGAGATGAAGCGGAATCATCCGGCATCGCATCGCCGGAACGCTCGACAACGGCGGCAGAGTGACGCTGCCACTCAAGGACCCATCACCGTCCCGTCGCTGGCTACACACACCCAACTATCCCGGCGGCGCACCCACATGTCGATAAAGCGTGCCCGCAGCGTATACGGTTTCCCCTTTTTGATGCCATTTTCCCGATACACGCCGTCGACGATGGCAGCTGCACCGAAGACGTGCACTTTCATGGATTCGCTCACCACTCGTGCGGGATGCTCCAACGGCGATTGCACGCTGGCCATATACTCGGCCTTACTCATCAGCTTGCCCTCAATCCCGACGTACACCAGTTCCGGCGCCAGCAGCATGTCGAGCCCCGCCGTGTCTTTGGTTTGCACCGATCGATTCCACGCATTTTCCAGGTTCAGGATTCTGGCCTGGTCGTCATCGATCTGGCTCCATCCCCACAACCAGGCCATGCCCACAATCGCCAAAACCAGAACCTTCCCTCTCATGAAACAGCCCTCCACAGGAATCATCGGCAACTCTACAACCCTGCTTGAGCCGCAATCGGATTCCGACCGTGTGCTCCGCCTCGACGATTGATTGCCAAGGGCCAACTCCCAGGAACGCGCTCTTCGGGCCGACTCAGCCGAGACCGGGGAACCCAGGGGATAGCTGTTGAAAAATCGCCTTTACACGTTATCGGGTTTCGTATCTCGCACGGGGGCTCCAGTTGTCATTGACAAACAAAACTCTGGAGCGTTATTGTGCGATTACACCGGAAAGGAGGTGGTCGAATGACAAGTTCTGAATGTAGTGGCAGTTGTTGTGGGAGTCTAAGACCAGGTGAGGTGGCTGAGACTTAGGGCTGGTTGCTCTAAGCGGGGCTTGGGACGCAGCCGCGAATACGCGACGCGCCGAAGCTACAGCCCGCACACTAACCGGTGAATGAGGATTGGCGTCTGCTTGACTCAGGTCGGTCAGCGGCGTCGATCGGGTACACCCCGGAGTTGCCGTGAGAGGCCACGTAGAGTGACCACCTCTTGGTCAATCCCAAACAGTCCGCCGGACGGCCCGCAGGTTTCACAACTTGCGGGCTGTTTTTTTTTCGAGCGAGGCTCTAAAGCCTTTAACCGCAAAGAACGCAAAGAACAGCCGCAAAGGTCGCAAAGGAAACCGGACGAGAATCTTCGACTGTGCCTTTTACTTACTGCCCGACCAATATTTGTTAAAGCCCGCGTAGTCTGACGGCAAGTTTGCCAGAATGGTTCTGCGCAATTCCAGCATGTCCACGGAGCCTTGTTTCTGATAAAGGACTTTCCCATCGGGAGCAATCAGGACCGTGTAAGGCACCGCTGACTCCCAGGTGGGGTCGAAGGCGGCCTGCAACGCGGCGGTATCGTCGGAAGCGAACAGCAGATTCCGGCTGGTGGCATGCATCTTCTCGAGCACCCGCCTTACTGAGTTTTTTTCGTCGGGCATGTTGGCGGCTATTGTCACTAACTCCAGATCGCGATCGCTATACATGCGGAACGTGTCCTCGAAATCGGGAAACTCGTGGATACAGGAGCCGCACCATGTCGCCCAAAAACTTACGAGCAACATTTTGTGGGTGGGATTCGCGTGCAACGTTTTCAGGTCGACAGCTGAAACCATCTCCAGTTGCACGGGTTGCGACTCGATTTTGCGAAGCGCATCCAGACGCGAGGCCTGCTTCTCTTTCCACTTGGTCGAGCAACCGAAGACTCCGGTGTGCTTCACGGCTACTTCGCGGTGCGCCAGCAGGGCATCAATGGCATCGCGCGCTTCATTTGTCTTGACCATCTCGATGCGATAGCTGTTGTCCATACGGCCTTCGTAACGGAGATGGCGCTCCTGATCGAAAACAAAAACATGGGGCGTGGCCTGCGGACCGTAGGCGTCGGTCACCGATTGCGTCTCGCCATCGTAAAGATACGGATAGGTCAGATGCTTGTACTGGGCGCGGATCTTCATCTCGTCGAGGCTGTCGCTGATGTCGGAGGAATCCAGTTCGTCGATCCTGATCGCTGTCGGATCGTTCGGCTGAATAGCAACCACCGCGACGCCGCGATCTTTGTAATCCTCTGCAAGCTGCGCGATGCGGGTCTCATACATTTGCGCGATGGGACAATGATTGCAGGTGAACACAACGACCAGGACGGGACTGGAAGAGTAATCCGAGAGCTTGTGGATGGTGCCATCGACGCCGGGAAGTTCGAAGTTTGGCGCGGGCGAACCGAGCGCGAGGATAGGATGCGTTTGCTGGGCCGAGGCCGTCAGCGCGAGCATAAAGAGAGCGAGAACTCTCCACATATTCCTAGCTCCTTGAAAGAATGCTCTGCAGCCTTCTGGCGATAAATCCAAATCCATCATACAACGGGCAATTCCACGGAGACCAATTTCCTCTTGCGCCGCCTGTTCGGGTTGAGACGACGCGCCCAGCGCCCGGTTCGCCCTGGCAGCAAGAATCGTGCGAAATCGCTAGCTCGCTTCGGATGGCGGACGTATGATGCTCGGCTATGGCGAGGATTGATCCCGAACACGAGCGTCGCCGGCTCATTGACTTTTACGCCGGGCAAATGGACGGCGAGCTGGAAAAAGTTGCGAGTCAGGCGTACGAACTGACCGATCTTGCCCGCGAGGCCCTGCGAGCCGAGCTTGCGCGGAGAGGCTTGAGCGCCGCATTGGTCGAGACCGTGCCTGTTGTCAAGAGTGTCGTCGCCAGGAAAGATTTGTCGGGCGATCCGCCTCCGCCCATGCCTCCGCGAACCGAAGCGGCGTTCGATGGTGAGGGCGACCTTCGAGAGTTGGTGACAATCCGGAAGTTCCGTGATCTGCCGGAAGCCCTGCTGGCGAAAGGGAGTCTTGAGTCGGCAGGCATCGAAGCTTTGCTCGCGGATGACAACGTGATTCGCCTGGACTGGTTCTGGTCGAACCTGATGGGCGGGATCAAGCTGCAGGTGGATCAGGAAGACGCTGAGGCTGCGAACGGGATTCTCGACCAGCCGATTCCCGAAGGGTTCGATGTTGCGGGAGTGGGGGAATATCAGCAACCGCGTTGTCCGAGGTGCCACTCCCTCGATGTAAGTTTTCAGGAATTAGATGAGCCGGTCGCCTACGTCAGCGCATGTTTCGGCGTGCCGATTCCTTGGACGCGGCGCGCCTGGTGTTGCCACTCGTGTAAGGCGGAGTGGGAAGAAAGCGACGATCAACACACGGGTGAGGGGCAACCGGCCAAGGATCATAAAGGGGAGAGCCAGCGGGGTTGAAGCCCGAAGCCTTGCATCACCCCTGACATTGTTTTCGGGATTGTGGCCAGATCGCAGCAGGGAATCGTATTTCGATTGTTTCGACTCAACGCGGCACGGCTCGGGCGAAGCCCTTATGCACCACTTCCAAAGTATCTTCTGCCAAGTTTAGCGCGGAGAGTTCTTCGCGGGTAAACCAGCGGGCGTCGGAGGCGTCGCCGGCTGCGGTTAACTCGCCTCTGACGCGGCGGCAGAGAAAATCCACCAGCACATAGTGGTATTGCACGCGGCCGTTCCCATCGCGCAGGACGCGGTCGAAGACGCCCAGCAGTTCGCCGGGCTCGACAGTGAGTCCGGTTTCTTCGCGGGCTTCGCGGATAGCGGCATCGCGGACGTGTTCGCCGACTTCGAGTACTCCGCCGGGGATCGACCACTGGCCCTGCAGCGGCGGGTGCGAGCGCTTTACGAGGACGACGCGGGAGTTCTCGATGATGATGGCGCCGACTCCGACTAGAGGGTGCCCGGGATATTCGCGTTGCATGGTGCTGGCATTTTAAAGCGAATCTGGGCGGATGTGACCACTGCCGAGCTGCGCTCGGCTTGGACGGGCAAGAGTGCCCGTCCCCACACAAGCCGTCCCCACACAAGCTATCCCCACACAAACCAAGTGGCAGTCCGCTCTGTGGTTAAATGTAGCTGCCTATGGCGCTCGAGGAATACAAACGGAAGCGGCGGTTTGAGGAAACGCCGGAGCCTCCTCCGAAAGTGGAGAGCAAGGCGGGGCATCGGTTTGTGGTGCAGAAGCACGCCGCCACGCGGCTCCACTACGACTTTCGATTGGAAATGGAGGGCGTGTTGAAGTCGTGGGCGGTGCCCAAGGGGCCGTCGCTCGATCCGGCGGACAAGCGGCTGGCGATGCAGGTGGAGGATCATCCGGTTTCGTATTTCGATTTCGAGGGCAACATTCCGGAAGGGAACTATGGCGCGGGCACGGTGATGGTTTGGGATGTGGGCACATGGCAGCCGCTTTCGCCAGTCGAGGTCAAGGGAAAGTATGTGCCCGGGACCGAGGCCGAAGCCGTCGCGATGCTGGCCAAAGGCGATTTGAAATTCCGGCTGCACGGCAAGCAGCTGAACGGAGACTTCGCGCTGGTCAAGATGCGCGGACGGCGTCCGGGAAGCAAGGGAAATGAATGGCTGATGATCAAGAAGCACGACGAGTTTGTGGTCGAGGGATACGACATCGACTCGCTCGACGAGTCCGCGCTCAGTGGACGCAGCCTCGCTGAGATTGCGGGCGATGCGGGCTCGGCGGAGTGGAAGAGCCGTCCGGCGGGGAGGGGAAGATTGAAAGCTGCGTGGTTGGCGGATGCCGTGGCTAAACTCGATCAGAAAAAAAAACAAAAAAAGCTGACCACAGGGGACACAGACGAACACACAGGAAAGCAGCAGAAGACAGCTAAGGCTGAATCAGGCAAGGCTCCGGCGGTTTCAACAAAGAGCTCCGACGTCAAAGCAAGAAAGTCTGCTGCGGCCTCTGTGCCCTCTGCGTTGAAGGAAGTTTCTGCCGCGCCGGTGAAGCGGCCCATGCCTCTGACTATCCATCCCATGCTGGCGGAATCCGTTGATAAGCCGTTTGACGGGGCGGATTGGCTGTTTGAAATCAAGTGGGATGGATACCGGGCGGTCGCATTCATCCACGCGGGCAAGGTGCGGCTGGTTTCGCGCAATCAGAACGATTTGACGGCGCGTTATCCCGAGCTGAAAGATTTGCCGAAATCTGTTCATGCGAGCGAAGCCATTCTTGATGGCGAAGTCGTGGCGCTAGATGACGAAGGGCGCGCGTCGTTCAGCCTGATGCAGCAGCGCACCGGGTTTCGTCCCGGCGGGCGCCGGGCCGCGGAGAAAGCCGACGTGCCGGTGCTCTACTACGCGTTCGATTTGCTCTATCTCGATGGTTACGATTGGCGGCGGGTGCCGCTTGAGGAGCGCAAGGCCAAACTGGCGTCGCTGCTGGTGGCGGGCGATGCCGTCCGTTACTCCGATCATTATCCCGAGCAGGGAAAGGCGCTGTTTGCAATGGCGCACAAGAAAGGACTGGAAGGCATTCTGGCGAAGAAACGGCAGAGTATTTATGAAGAGCGCCGCACCCGCGAATGGCTGAAGATCAAGATCAAACACCGCCAGGAGTGCGTGATCGGCGGCTTCACCGAGCCGGAAGGCAGCCGAGCGCATTTTGGTTCGATCGTACTGGGCCTCTATGACGGCAAGGGCCGGCTGATTCACGTGGGGCAGGCAGGTAGCGGATTCGATCAGAAGTCGCTGGGGGAAGTTTGGGGATTGCTGAAAAAGATCGAGACCAAGAAGAATCCGTTCTTTGGCGAAGTCGAGGCGCTGCGTAAAGTAAGTTGGGTCAAGCCCGAACTGGTGGCCGAGATTGAATACGCAGAATGGACCAAGGGAGCGGACGGGGGTTCGCCGAAGCTGCGGGCTCCGGTGTTTCTGGGCTTGAGGGATGATAAGGATCCGAAGGATTGCCTGCTCCAAGAGAAAAGCTAAGCGAGCGGGGATCGGGGCGGTCCTGTCGACTGCGGTTGTTGACGGATGCCGACGTAAGGTCCCTCACCGAGCCTTTGGCTCGATTCGGGATGACATGGGTTTAGCTAAGAGCTAAGAGCCAAGAGCTGTTCCTCTACTTAACATCCTTCATGGCCAGCAGCGTGCCATAATCGCGGCCGCCGGGTTCCACTGCGCGGGCCACCACGCCGGCAAAAGCAGTTTTCAATTCCGGAAACTTTGCGATCAGGGCCTTGATCACGGTCACGTTGCTTTGATAGGTGCGCGTGGTATCGGAAACGTCGGCGGCCTGGTATTTCACGATCAGGTCCAGATCGTTGCCGACGGCCTCGGGAAAGACGATTGTGAGCTTGTAGGTTACGCCTCCCGCGGACAGGTCCACGGTTCGTCCGTCGGCGGGAAAATCAGCAGGCTGCAGGGGTTGGAACTCGTCGATCAGCTTGTCGGTGGCGGCGGTTTTCATGAATGACAGAGGAGAAATCAGAATCAGCGCCTGCCGGTAGTAGAGCCAGGCATTGTGCAACTGGCCCTTCGCCTTATAGTCGCGGGCGCGGCTGAGGAACCAGTCGGCGGCGTGCCCCGCGGCCTGCGCCGCCTCGATGTAGAGGCCACCCAGCTTCCAGTCATTTCCCTGCTGCTCCAGAATAAAAGATACAGTTGCAGGATTCGACGAGGCTGCGTCGAGGATCACGACGGCATATTTGCCGGGTGGAAGATTATCGAGATTGAAAACGGCGCTATTTGCGGTTTGGCCATGCTGGTTGAACACGCCGCAGAGAAACTCGGCATGCGCGATGGAACTCGTACCCTCGGCGTCCAGAAGAAACGGCGGGCGCAATGTACCATGAGAACCCGCGATCTCGGACTTGTGACTCGAAACCCCCGCTTCGATTCCACTGAAGTTGGAGACGAGGCTGGGGATCGCATTCTGGCGGAGACCTGCCAGATCTCCGCTGGCGGCCATCTCGAAATAGCGCTGTCCGGCGGAGGTGATGGCGGCGCGAGTGGCGGCGTCCATGTCATCCGCGGTTTTGCAGCTTTCAGCGTGCGCGAGTACACTCGCGCTCGCGAATAGTAGCGGTAGCAGGAGGCGCAACACCCTCAGCAGAGCGACGGGGCGTGAATCAGGAGTCATCGCAGTCTTGATGCCTTTTCCTTTCACAGGGTTGGCGCAGCGCTGCCGAATGCCGCGCGGTGGCCGCACCATCCCCAAATTGTACGCCGGTGCGGGCGATAAACTATCAGGGTCGGCCGGGGGTCGTCGCTCAATCTGAATTTCTTCGCGTAGTTTGCGGGTTTTTCTTTGCGAACTTTGCGTTCAAAGGGTCTTGATTCTTGTCGAATCAGAAGACTCTAAACGCTAAGTGCGCGAAGGAAGGCCGCAAAGTACGCGAAGAAATTCGGCGAACCGCGGCCCCCCTTTGCTGTCCCCAGTTGCGTTCCCGGTCACTCTGCCCCATGCAAGGGAGCGCACTCGTTGCGTTCTATTATGCGGGACAGCAGGTTCTTCACATCCCGTGCCGGGAGCGGTGTAGAATTTTTCCACGGCTGTTGGTGGGCACCGAGCCCGGGGCTGGGAGGAGTGGTTATGCGCGCACGACGAAGTTTTGCATCTCTGTGGATTGCCGCCCTCATCGCCGGCATTCTGTGCGCCGCATGCTTCGGAGCAGTCGATCAGCCAAAGGCCGTTTCCACCTCTACCTCGACAACCATTTCCAGGAATCATCGAAAAGCGGCCAAGAAGCCGCCACTTCCGCCGCTGCCCTCGGGCCCGCGAGGGCCGGTGCCGCAAATTGCATTAGACTCGATGCAAGCCGTGGCTCCCCACGTAACCTACGAAAATGGTCAACTCACGATCGTTGCTCCGAATTCGACGCTGGCGGATATTCTGCGAGCCGTGCGCAAGCTGACCGGCGCAGAGATGGACATCCCGGCCAATGCCACGGAACGGGTGGTGACGAATCTGGGGCCGGGTCCGGCGCCCGGCGTGGTGGCGGAATTGCTCAACGGGTCACACTTTAACTATGTGTTGCTGGGCGCGCCCTCTGACGCCAACACGCTCACCCGCGTGGTTCTTGTGGCCAAGAGCGGTCCGGACACGACTGCGCCCGGTGCGGGCGTGGTGGCGAATGCGGCCTCGCCGCAGCAGGCGGCGCAGGGCGGTCTCGAAGCGGCGGATGCGGACGCGACCGATGACAGCGATGACAGCGCCGACCAGAATGCCGCGGAAGCGGCCGAACCACAACAGCCGGCGCCGGGGGACACTGCGGTCAAGACTCCGCAGCAACTGCTGCAGGAGATGCAGCAGCGCCAGTTGCAGATTCAACAACAGCAACAAGCCGGCGGGGGACAACCAGGACAACCGCCCACTCCGGGAGCGGGCATCATCCCGCCGCAACGCGGGCCCCAGCAGCAACCGCCGCAGCAACCGCCAGATCAGTAATAGGATCGCTCAACATCGAGCCTAAGCCTGACGCGGTGGAGCTTGGCGTTGTCGAACTTGCTCGGCCGTGCTATTGGATTGAGCTTCGTAGGTCGAGTTAGCGCAGGTTGCCGGCCAGTTCTTTCCCTTCGACATTCCTGGCCTGCTGGAGCAGTTTCCAGTCGCGGGCAAAGTCTCGTTCAGAGACCGTGGGTGTGGACGTGCGGCGCAACTCCGCTTCCAGTCTGGCTTCGAGAAGTTCACGAACGAGTTGCGAAGGAGCGCCGCTGCTGAAAATGTTGTCGGCGGAAATGCCCACTCTCACCAGTCGCTCGCCAATCTGCACGCGCAGCACCGGCCTGTCCTGGGCGTCAAATTCCAATTGCGCTTTGGACTCGAGTCGCGCCCATTCCTTGCGGATATTTCCAGCGCCTTCCGCGTCAGCCTCGGCCAGCAAGCCTTCCAGTTCTTTCTCACGAGCCTGGCGATCGTCGCGGCTCAGCGGAAGCTCCCGCTCTCCGTCGGCGGCAAAGACCAGGGCATCGCGCGCGGGATCAAAGTGCCGGGCCCCGGTCCCGACGAAGACAGCGAACACGCATCCGGCAAAAATGGGACTGGCCACGGCGCTGGGCACGATGTATTTCTTCGACTTGAAGAAAGACTCCACGACGCCATGCACGGTGGTGCTGCGCGGCATGCTGCCCGGAATCTGCGGTATCACCAGCCTCGAGAATTGCAGCTCAGGATGACGCTCGGTGTAGCGGATGAGCGTTTGCGCTATCTGCTTGGGCGTCGTCATGCCCACGTCGGCCACCACGCTGCGATGCAAAGCCCTGGGATAATAGAAGTTAAGGACGTCTTTCGCGAAGTCGGCGCAGTTCCGCCAGGCCAGGTGGAAGTGTGAGCGATTCGCCGACGAGTTAAGCGTACGGATCAGGGCCGCGTCCTGCTCCGGCGTGGTTTCAATTTCGAGACCATAAATCGTCCGGTCGTAGGAAGAACCGACCAGTTCATACCAGTTTCCGCCCGGCGCGCCGCCGTTTTTGCCGTCTGGAGCCACTGCCCGCAGATGTTGCCGGCGGTAGCGGTCGCGGAGTTGCAGCACCATCCTGGCGTCGGCAAAAAGCGGGATATCCTCAGGCCGATCAACAGCATAGAGGTAAGGGACGAGTGGAATCGCGACCCAATCGTAGCCATCCACTCCATCGTAGCGGCTGATGACAATTCCGGTTTCGCCGGGCGCGCACGGCCGCAACTCGACCGGCGATTTGGCGCACACTCCGGAGAGATACACCGCCGCATGGCCGGTCGCGGTGAAGAAACCCAAATGCCCGTAAGGCTCTTCCAGAAGCAGCGTTGCAGAGGCGCCCGCACGCGGGGCACACGCCCAGATCAGGACGATCAGCGCACCACATACCCGTCGCATTCCCTGGAAGCCGTGTTGGGACATCAAGTTACCCTGAGAAAATCCTAACCTTCTTATTTAGAACCCTTTAGCGGTAGATTAGTTGCTGCAAATCGGAAAAACCAGTTACCGAAGACCAGCAATAATTGGGGGTATTACCGATCCGGTTAAGCGGCGAACAAAAGAAGAATCCATTCGCGATGTCAAGGAATAGACGGGAGCTGTGGAAAACCTGTGGAAGAAGCTGGCTAAAGGTCGCAAGGTTTCATGGTTTTCGATTGCGTAGCTGCTCCGACGGCAAAAGGCAGAAGCAGTTTTCCGGGGCCATTCATCATGCCGATTGAAAAGCGGCCCTAAGTTCTCTAATGTTAGCTTCCGTTGGGCTTCACTGCTCAGGCAGCTCCGGGAGGACTTGTGTACGCTCTCGCACATGATTTCCGCTTCGCATTTCGTCAGCTTAGTAAAACGCCCGGCTTTGCGCTGACTGTAGTCCTCACCCTGGCGCTGGGAATCGGAGCCACGACCGCCATCTTCTCGTTGGTGGAAGGCATTCTGTTGCGCCCGCTCCCGTTCAGCAATCCTGAGCGGCTCGTTCTGTTGGGAGATCACTTGGGAGACGGGCCGAGCACTCCCGTCACAGCCCGCGAGATCGGAATCTACCCGAACGCCACCAGCGCTTTTTCTTCCATGGGCGGCTACATTGCCACGAGCTTTGAACTTTCCGGCAGCGCCACAGCGGGCGCGACCCCGGAAGAAGTCCGTGCCGCCCGGTTCAACGCGGGCGTGTTTCCCACCCTCGGCGTTCGTCCTATTCTTGGCCGCGTTTTTACGCAAGAGGAAGAGGACACGCATCAGCCGCTCGCCGTGATCGGTTATGCACTGTGGCTGAACCGCTACCAGCGCGATGCCCGCGTGCTCGGCAGCACGATCGACCTCGACCGCAGGCCGTACACGATCATCGGCGTGATGCCACGCAGCTTCGAGTTTCCGCTAGAGGACGGGCAACTTGATCAGGTGCAGCTCTGGGTGCCCATGAGCCTTACACCCGACGAACTTTCTGAGAAGAGTGCAGGTTTCTGGGGATTCCAGTTAGTCGCGCGCCTCAAGGATGGCGTCACGCTCCCACAGGCCGCGCAGGATGCGGACCGCGTCGCGCGGCAGATCATGCGCGGCTTTCCCGCGAGTATGTCTGCAATTCACATTCGGGGCGACGTCGCGCCGCTGATGGAGTATGCCGTCGCGGACGTGCGGCCCTTGCTGCGCACGCTTTTCTTCGCCGTTTCGATCGTCCTGCTGATTGCGTGCGTCAATGTCGCGGGTCTGCTATTGGTGAGGGCGATTCGGCGGCGGCGCGAGTACGCCGTTCGCCTGGCACTGGGCGCGCGTGCCAGCGCGATCCTCCGCGAATCTATGTGCGAAGGCTTGTTGCTCAGCATCGCCGGTGGCGTGCTGGGTCTGGCGTTTGCCGCTGCCGCAATCCGCACTGCCTTGCATTTGCTGCCCGAATCGATGCCGCGTGTCGACTCCATCTCGATTGACGGAATTGTCGTCGCCTTCGCATTGCTTCTCGCTCTTGCCAGCGGTGTGCTGTGCAGCCTGGCTCCGGCCTTCGCGGCGCTGCGGACCAACCTGACGGAAAGTCTCAAAGAGGGCGTCAGAACCGGGACTGGCGCGTCGAGCCATGCCTGGCTGCGCTCGACCCTGGTAGTCTCGGAGATCGCGATTGCCCTAATGCTGCTCACCATCTCGGGCGCGTTCCTGCGCAGCTTTCAGAAGATGCGCGCCGTCGACCCCGGCTTTCGTTCCGACCACGTCCTGGTTGCCAGCTATCAATTGCCGGTCAACCAGTACAAGACTCAGACTTCCGCCGGCGCCTTCAATCGCGCCGTGGTCGACCGGCTGGCCAGCAAGCCGGGAATCGTGGCCGTCGGCATGACTAGCCTCCTTCCCGCCTCCGGTCTCTACGCAGGCGCTGGATACACCATCGAGGGTGCGCCTACAGCCAACTGGAAGCTAAAATTCGCCATGTTCGCGATCACTTACGGTGACTATTTCCGCGCCATGAGCGTCCCGTTGCTCGATGGCCGGTACTTCACCGCGGACGATCGCGCCAACTCGTCCCTCGTCGTAATCGTTGGCCAGTCCATGGCCGAACATTCCTGGCCCGGTCAGCGGGCCGTCGGGAAGCGGATGCACATCGGCAACCCACAAAAGGGACTGCCCTGGGCCACGGTGGTGGGCGTGGTCGCCGATACCAAGATCGGCTCGCCGGATGAGCCCGGCAAAGACCAGTGGTATCTGAGTGCGGAACAGCCTGCTATTCTCTTTGGTTCTGACGCCTCGGACAATCCCATCCTGACTAGCGGGTACATCACACTTCGTTCCGCTCTTCCTCCCGCGCAGATGAGCCAAACCCTGCGCTCGACCGTCGCCGAAGTTGATCCGCTGCTTGCGCTGCAGCAGGTGCAGCCGATGAGTGCCGTCATCTCGAACGTGGAAGCGCCGCGCCGTTTTAATACCGACCTCATCACTGCTTTCGCGGCTGGCGCCCTGCTGCTTGCGATCACCGGGATCTATGCGGTGGTGGCGTTCTCAGTCTCGCTGCGCACGCAGGAGATCGCGATCCGCATGGCGCTGGGCGCGCAGCGTACACGCATCGCGCGGCTGGTTCTGATTTCCGGGGCGAAGATGGCGCTGATCGGTTGCGGCTTTGGCGTCCTCGGCTCGCTCGCGATCTCGCGGATGGTCAGCTCATTCCTGTTCAACGTGAGCGCTACCGATCCGTTGGTCTACCTGGCGGCAGCCGTGACCATGATGCTGATGGCGCTGGCCGCGTCGGCGCTTCCCGCAATGCGTGCCGCTTCCGCGGACCCCATCGACGCGCTGCGCGAAATTTAGAGAATGCAGATCCTGGAGGCGCCCGCACAGCGCGCTTCCTTGCAAGAGGCTGGAAGCATCAGGGAAACAGAAATTGGAGAGAACGGGATTCCGGTTATCGCGCAGCGGCGGACTGTGCGGTTGTGACGTCGAAATCGCCGTAGCGGCACACCGTTGCCTGGGGCAGAATTTTTGCCATCGTCGCAGCCTGATCCGAGTGGGAATGGATCACGACGTGGCCGGCGAAGTTCGTGCGAGCCAGATAGCGGGCGACTTCTTTGCCATTGCCATGCAGGCGCTCGGGAAAGCCGGCGTCCATAAAGCTGAGATCGTGATCGAGGAAAACCAGCTCGAAGGGTTCGGTCGACAGAATTTCGAGCGCGGTCGTGGCCGACATCGCGAAGCGCATCCGCGGCATTCGCTCCCGAAACCAGTGGAGGCGATCCTCGGTGTCATCGAGGACGAATACGCGCCAGTGAGCTGGGACATGGAAGGTCACGCTCTCAATCTAGCGTCCTTCGACGCTCCCGGCTAGGTCACCGACGGGCGTTACCTTCGCGCCTTCCCGCGCCCGCGCGCGCCACGTTCCTAAGTGAGCCTCGCGCGGTACTGGAGAAAGAATCAGCTTGACTGCGCATCCGCGAAATGCTAGTTTTGTCGCATAGTGCTATAAAAATAGCATTCAAGGTGAAATGAAGAAAACAAAACCTACGCCTCTGGCACGCCGCGAACGCCAGATCATGGATGTTCTCTACAAACTCGAGCGGGCGACGGTTGGAGAAGTGGTCGCCGCGTTCCCCGACCAGCCGCATTATTCAACAGTGCGGGCGCAGCTTCGCGTGCTCGAAGAAAAAGGGCACGTCCGACACGAAGAACATGGACTGAGGTATGTCTACTTTCCCGCGGTGCCCCGGGATGTGGCGCGCCGTTCTGCGCTGCGGCATCTGGTGGAAACGTTTTTTGACGGGTCTACGGAGAAAGTGGTGGCGGCGTTGCTCGGCGGAGAAGTTTCGCGGATCTCGCCGGAGGAAATGGATCGTCTGGCGCGGTTGATCGCCAAAGGCGGAAAGGAAAGCGGATCATGACGCTACTCGTCGATTCCGGATCAGCGCTGGCATTTCTGATTGCGTGCTCCATGAAGGTAACGGGGCTGCTGGTTGTGACGTGGATGCTGGCGGTCGCGCTACGCAAGCAATCGGCCGCGCTGCGGCACCGCGCGTGGGCGGCGGGGATTCTCGGTTCGCTCGCGCTCCCGGTGTTCGCGCCCCTGCTTCCTGCGTGGCATTCGGCTGCGCTCGCGGGTGCGGCCCTGTGGGGTCCTGCGGGTGCGATGGCAACCCAGGCGAAGTCTGGGAATTTTCCTGCTATGGTCGTCAACGCGATCGTCGTCAATGCCGGCGCGGTTTCGCCGCTGTTCGGCAAGCTGGCGGTCATCCTCCTGCTGATCTGGGTGGCCGGCTTGTTCATTCTTGCGCTCAGGCTCGCGGATGGATTGGCGCGGCTGGCGCGGACATCGGCGCAAGCGAAGCCGCTGCTACAGGACGACTGGCCGCATCTCACCGTGGAGTTTTCCACGTCACTGCGGATCGCCCGCCGCGTCCGGGTGCTGGAGAGTGACAACCCTCTGACCATGCCGATCACCTGGGGAGTGTTTCGGCCGGTGGTGATCCTTCCGGCGAGCGCCTCCGATTGGCCCGAGAGCCGGCGGCGCATGGTGCTTTTCCACGAACTGACGCACATCGCCCATTACGACTGGTTTCTCCAGATTTGCGCCGAGCTGGCGCGGTGCATTTACTGGTTCCACCCCCTGGGGTGGATCGCGGCAAGAAACTTGCGCCACGAAAGTGAACGCGCCTGCGACGACGCTGTCTTGAATTCCGGCGTCGCAGCGTCGGAATACGCCACTCAGCTTCTCGATCTCGCGCGGACGCTGAAAAACTCGAGCCGCACCTGGGCTACTGCGCTTGCCATCGCACGACCATCCACTCTTGAAAGGAGATTTATTGCCATGCTGAATCCGTCGATCAATCGCAACCAAATATCTCGAGGAGCTGGGCTCTTCACCATGTTTGCCGCTTTGTGTTTCTTGCTCCCGCTGGCCGCTCTGCGGCTGCCGGCACAAGACCTCGCTGGCACCTTTGGCGGAACTGTTCGTGATGCCAACGGGGACGCGGAAAAAAACGCGACCGTGATCATGAACAACCACAAATCGAATACGACAGTCATGACTGTGTCGGACGCCGAGGGCAACTTCAGGTTCAAGTCTCTGCCGGCGGGCGAGTATGAAATGAAAGTCGTGAAGCCGGGATTTGCGGTGTATCGAGCGTCAGGGCTGGAGCCGAGCGGGGAATCGCCGCAGAACATTACGCTGGAAGCCGCCAGGGAAGACGGGAATGCAATGCCGGCGCTGGAACCGGGAGCCAAGCCGCCACTGCCGCTGGATAACGGAGTTCAGTCGGCAAAAATTCTTACCAAGGTCACGCCATCGTATCCCGCCGCAGCCAAGGAGGCCCGGGTCCAAGGCGCGGTGACGCTGGATGCGATCATCGGAGTCGACGGCAAACCGCGGGCCTTGCGCGTGCGGAATGCCGAGATCGATCCGGAGCTGGCGCGCGCGGCGGTCGAGTCTGTGAGCCAATGGCGTTATCGTCCAACCCTGCTGAACGATGAGCCTATCGAAATCGCGACGACTGTGGTGGTGAACTTCACGCTGATGCAGTAAGGCGCGGGTGCTTAGAGACAATCCCGGCGGCTGGCTGTCTTCATGCCGGCCGCTGGTATGTTTTGATCATTTCTGTTCCTGATTTTTTTCTGGATGTTCTTCCGGATCGAGTATCTGTTTCCGCGCCCAGCGTGCGCTTGCGGCGACGGTCTTATCCTCGTCGTTGCCCAGCTTTTCCAGCAGGGGCAGGAATTTGCGGTCGCCGCTGTTGCCGGCGGCAATCACGGCGTTGCGCCGCAGGCCCGAGCGTTTGGTTCTCCGCACCGGCGAACCGCGAAAAGTCGTGCAGAATTCTTCTTCGTTGATTTCCGCCAGCCAATCGAGTGCAGGGTTCACAAGTTCGGGCCGGGGAGCGAACTCTGGCGCGGACGTTGCCGGAGCCTTGCGGTTCCAGGGGCAGACATCCTGGCAGATATCGCAGCCGAACACGTGGCGTCCCATGCCGGCTCGCAGCTCTTCGGGAATTTCGCCGCGTTTCTCAATCGTGAGATAAGAAATGCACAGGTTGGAATCGAGCTGGTAGGGTGCGATCAGTGCGTCGGTGGGGCAGGCCTCGATGCAGCGCGTGCAGGTGCCGCAGCGGTCGGGCGCGGGCAGGTCGGGCTCGAGTTCGAGCGAAGTCAGAATCACGCCCAGGAAAAGCCACGAGCCTTTTTTCTGGTTAATGATGCAGGTATTTTTTCCGATCCAGCCGACTCCGGCATATTTGGCGAAGACGCGTTCGACGATGGGGCCGGTATCGACATAGGAACGTGTGGCGATCTCCATGGTACTCCCGGCGGAAGCATCCGCTTCTGCGGCGCGACGCAAAGCGTCCTCAACCCGCCGCAAGCGTCGCAGGACAGCCTCGTGATAGTCCTCGTGGCCCCAGGCATAGCGCGAGATCCATCCTCGACCGGCGTTAGGAGGATCGCCACTGTTCAAGTCTGTGGAATAAGGCTGCGCGGTGTTGTAGTTGATGGCACAGACCACGACGCTTCGCGCCCAAGGCGCGACCCGCGCCAGAGATGCGCGCTTGAGATCTCCGCAATCGTCGCGAGCTTCCATATATTTCATTTCGCCGGCACGGCCAGCGGCGATCCATTCCGGAAAATGATCGAGCTCCGGCGCGTGGCTTGTGGGCGCAATGCCGCAGAGTTCGAAGCCGGCATCCTCGGCGGCGCGCTTGACGATCGATGTAAGTTTGCCGATCTGATTCATAAAAACACATGCGGCTGACGCAAAGGCCAACCCCGAGACCAAAGCTTTTAACCGCAAAGATCGCAAGGAAGAGCCGCGAAGGACGCAAAGGAAAGCAGCTCAACGAGTATTCCTTTGCGATCTTTGCGGCGTTTCTTTGCGGACTTTGCGGTTAAAAGCTTTGTGACTGGAATGAACATAGGCGAGTGTAATTTATCCAGACTTCAGAATTCGGAACCATCAGTTCCAAACTGGAACCAGAAAATTGCTTGCGCGTCGAATTTTTCTTGCCTTCGTTTTCTAAGGGTATAGGCTTCCCGATAACGAGTCACGCATCTTCCCCCTGCGCGTTCTCCGAAATTACTTTTGCAAAGGAGAAAGCCGATATGTCGCAAGCACCCCAACCTCAAATTGCAACCATCCAAATATCGGTCATCAATGAGAGCACCGTGCTGACCGATGCCGATGTCACACCGGTGGTTCCGGCCCTGCAACAGCAAGTGACCAACGATTTCCGTCCGGTGTGGGGCGTCGACGCCGAACTTAAGTTGGTTCCCCAGGGACAACAACCTCCAGCCGGAAGCTGGTGGCTGGTGATTCTCGACAATTCCGATCAAGCGGGAGCGCTGGGCTACCATCACCTGACCAGCGAGGGCCTGCCCATGGGCAAAGTTTTTGCCGCCAGCGATTTGACGGCGGGCACTTCGTGGACCGTCACGGCTAGCCACGAATTGCTCGAAATGCTGGGCGACCCGGACATTAACCTGAGCGCGTTCATCCAGAACGCGGACACAACCGGAACTCTCTACGCCTACGAAGTCTGCGATGCGTGCGAGGACGACAGCTTCGCCTACCAGATTGGCAACGTTCTGGTGTCCGACTTTGTCTACCCCGCATGGTTCGAGACTTTCCGTGCGCCGGGCTCAACCCAATTCGACCACATGAGCCAGATTCAGAATCCGCTGCAGTTGCTCAAGGGCGGCTACATCGGACTCTTCAACATCACCGCCGGCAGCGGCTGGCAACAGCAGACGGCGGAAAAAATTCCAACCAGCATGAAGCAACGTGGCAAGGTAGGTTCGCGCCGCGAACGCCGCGCCACTCCTCGCATTCAATGGGTGAACAGCCTGCCGCAACGCAAGATCGTCGGCAACGCGCACGAGTATCGCAAACACGTAATAGCGATTCAACGGCGAAGGGAAGCAGCCTAGGTTTCCCTGCAGAACTCTCCCCATCCGCCCCGCGCGCCCTGCGTGGGGCCTTTTTTTCTTTGCGAGGGATGAATCTAACGGAAGAAATCCATCTAGTACTGTCGTCCTGAGCGGAGCGAGACGGTGCGCGAAGCGAACCGGCTTGCGGAGCCGAAGGACCCCTGCCACCCTAATGGATCGTGTGGCGAAAGTGTCGTGGGGCGTCCCCAACGTCCGGGGACTGGTTAAGGTGAAAGGGATCCTTCGACTGCGACCCGTCTTTCGCAAAGCGAAAGACGAGCCCTCGCTCAGGATGACAAAACGGAAGATGTCAGGGATCAGACTTTAGGTAGAACTCACCCCGGAAGCTACACACCCAGCTTTTTCACTTCTTCGTTGTAATACTTGCGGTACAGGATGTCCCACTCCTGCGAGCCTTCGAGGATAGTACGTTTCTGGCTCTCGATTTTGTGGCGGGCGGCCACGTCGATTCGTTCTTCCTGATTCAGCAACTCTTCGAGCAGCTTGCGGGTTTCCTGGCGGATGGTGTTCGGGTCTTCGATGAACTCCACTTCATCCATGGCCTTGAGGACGTCCGAGACCGCGCGGGCCAGCACGTTCACTTTGTCGCGGCTGAGCCTCACAGCACCGCCTTATACTTGCGGACCAATTCGGTTTTCACCTTGCGGAACATCTCCTGGTAATTGGCGCCGCTCTTCTGCATCTCGTCGGAATAGGCTTCGAGGATCACGCGGACTTCGTCGTTGATGCGGTCTTCGAGCGAGAGTTCATCCACCAGCGCGGCATGCACGCGCTCGGTGACCGCCGGAACCTTTTCGGTCTCAATGAACTTGCCGGCAATCAGTTTCTTGGTGACTTCGCGGGCTAAATAGCCCACATATTCTTTGGAAAGAAGCATTGCGGATCGGAGGCCCTGCGCCAGTGATTGTGAATAAAAAAGTGTAACACAGGCGGCGCCGTGCTGCGGGCGGCTCTGGCCGATGCTCGGGCAGAGCCGTAAAGTGCGGCTTGTCATCTTGAGCGAAGTTGTCGTCCGCGTCGCGGACGACAACGCAGTCGAAGGATCCCTTGCTGCTCAAAGCTAGCAGGGACTCTAACGGGAGTTCTCAACGGCCAGTCGGAGCATGGCGAAAATACGTGTCCGGGTCTACCATTGCGCTGACGGTATGGGGTCCCCTCGGCTTCGCCCGGGGCCGGCTCTTCGACGGCGCTCATGATGAGATCACGAGCAGCTTCAGATACGGTCGCGTGCATTCGTGCCCTCCGCGAACCAAGACAATCAACAATCAGCAATTCTTTCTGCGTGTGTCCGCGCTGCCGTGGTGAAATGAAACTCCCATGGCGAAGCGCGTGAGTGTTGACCGCTGGCTGTTTACCGTGACCATGCTCCTGGTGTTTGTGGGGCTGGTGATGGTGTTTTCGGCGTCGGCGGTGATGGCGCGGGAGCGCTTCGGGTCGGAATATGCTTTCTTATCGAAGCAGTTGATGTGGGCGGCTGCTGGAATTGCCGCGATGGTCGTGGCGATGCGGGTGGATTACCGGCGCTACAAGCATCCAGCGCTGGTGTTTCCGCTGCTGGGGCTTACCACGCTGCTGCTGATCTCGGTGTTTTTTCTGGACCGCTCGCACAACACGCATCGCTGGTTCCGGGTGGGCGCGTTTTCCTTCCAGCCTTCGGAACTGGCCAAGCCGGTGCTGATTTTGTTTCTGGCATACTTTCTCGCGGGCCGCACCAAAGACAAAGACATGGACGACGCGCGCAACACTCTGCTGCCCGCGGCCGCGCCCGTGCTGGTGCTTTTGGGCCTGATCGTGTTGCAGCCCGACCTGGGCACAGCGATTGCCTGCGCCGGGATTGCGGCTTGCATTCTTTATGTGGCGGGGATGCGGCTGCGCTATTTCGCGTATGCCTTTGGGGCCTCGCTGGTGCCGCTTTATTTTTTGATTTTCCACGTCGCCTTCCGGCGTGATCGCATTCTGGCGTTTCTGAATCCATATGCAGAACGGCAGAAGGCTGGATTCCATTTGATTCAGTCGCTGATTGCGGTGAGCACGGGCGGAATCACAGGCACCGGGCTGATGGAAGGCAAGCAGAAGCTTTTTTATCTGCCGGAGCCGCACACTGATTTTATCTTCGCCGTAACCGCGGAAGAGCTGGGACTGGTAGGTGCGATGTTCGTGGTCACGCTGTTCGCAATTTTCTTATGGCGCGGGATGCGGGCCTCGTGGCGCACCGAAGACGTCTTCGGACGATATCTCGCGGTCGGGATCACCAGCATGGTGGTGCTGCAGGCGTTCATCAACATCAGCGTGGTGCTGGGCTTGATGCCGACCAAAGGAATTCCGCTGCCGCTGGTGTCGTACGGAGGATCGTCACTATTTGTGACGCTGGCGTGCGTGGGCGTGCTGCTGAATATTACCAAGCAGGCAGAGTAATAAAATCAATTGCTGATTGTTGATTTTTGATTGTTGATTGAAAGGCCCACGGCACCAGCAAATTGCCAGAGGCTGAGAGCAGTGAATCAACAATCAGCAATCAACAATCAGCAATCAACAATCAGCAATTCCTTTATAGTCACCTCATGCGCGCAATCCTGGCGGGCGGCGGGACGGGTGGGCACGTGATCCCGGCGCTGGCCATCGCCAATCAACTCAAGAAAAGTTACGGGGCCGAGGTGCTGTTCATCGGGACGGCGCGCGGAATCGAGAACCGTCTGGTGCCGGCCGCGGGATATCCGCTTCAGTTGGTGCGGGTGGGCGCGCTGAAAAATGTAAGCCTGGTGACGCGGCTGAAGACGGCTTTCGATTTGCCGCGCGCCGTGTGGGATGCGGGGCGCATGTTAAACGAGTTCGCACCCGACGTGGTGATTGGCGTGGGCGGATATGCTTCCGGTCCGGCGATGCTGGCGGCGCTGGTGAAACATATTCCCACGCTAGCGTTTGAGCCGAACGTGGTGCCGGGATTCGCCAATCGCGTGGTGGCGCGATTTGTTTCGGCGGCCGCGGTGCACTTCGAGGAGACGGCAAAATATTTTCGGCATGCGGAAGTGACCGGAGTGCCCGTGCGGCAGGCGTTTTTTGAGATTGCCGCTTTATCGACGAATAAGAAATGCGGCGGGGAGCCGACATTGCTGCTTTTTGGCGGGAGTCAGGGGGCGCACGCGATCAATCAGGCGATGATTCGCTGCTTGCCAGTGTTGCGGCAGGATGCGCCAGGGATTCACATCATCCATCAGACGGGCGAGCGTGACTATAATGACGCGCTGGCGGCGTATCGCGGATTGCAGCATACAGCGGGCGAGCCGGCGGCGAGTTTCACGTTTGAAGTTTTCAAGTTCATCGAAGACATGCCGGCGGCGTTTGCACGCGCGGACTTGGTGGTGTGCCGCTCGGGTGCGAGCACCGTGGCGGAAATTGCGGCGGCCGGGAAGCCTGCGATTTTTGTTCCGTTTCCGCGCGCAGCGGACGACCATCAGCGGGTGAATGCCGAGGCGCTGGAGCGGGCCGGCGCCGCGGTGGTCGTGGAAGAGTCGAGGTTGGAGGGCGTCTGGCTGGCGGAGACGATTGCGGCGCTCCTCGGAGATCGGGCGCGTCTGGAGCGGATGAGCACGGCAGCGCGGAGTTTGGCGCATCCCAATGCGGCACGGGATATTGCCGCGATGGCGGCACGCGTGGCAGGGATTGAAGAAACCTAATCACGGATTTGCACGGATTTCCGCGTAAATCCGCGGCGAAAGATTTTGATCTATGTTTGCCAAGATTCAGCAGATACATTTCGTGGGCATTGGCGGCATCGGCATGAGCGGGATTGCCGAGGTGTTGCTGAATCTCGGCTATAAGGTTTCGGGCTCGGACTTGAAAAGTTCTGCGGTGACGCAGCGGCTGGCGGGCCTGGGCGCGGCTGTGTTCGAGGGACATCGCGCGGAAAATGTTTCAGGCGCGGAAGTGGTGGTGACCAGTTCGGCGATCTCAGTGGAGAATCCCGAGGTGGCTGAGGCGCATAAACTCCACATCCCCGTAATTCAGCGCGCGGAGATGCTGGCCGAGTTGATGCGGCTGAAATATGGCATTGCCATCGCCGGCATGCATGGCAAGACCACGACTACTTCAATGGTCGCGGCGGTGCTGGCGGCGGGCGGGCTCGATCCAACAGTGGTGGTGGGCGGGCGCGTGGACGCGATGGGGTCGAACGCGCGGCTCGGAAAATCGCAGTATCTGGTGGCCGAGGCGGACGAGAGCGACCGGTCGTTTCTGAAGCTGTCGCCAATTCTCTCTGTCGTCACCAACATTGACCGCGAGCACATGGATTGCTATCGCAACATGCGCGACGTGAAGAAAACGTTTCTCGAGTTCATGGACCGCGTCCCGTTTTACGGCATGATCGTGGCGTGCAATGACGATCCAATGCTGCGGCGGCTGTTGCCCGAGGTGCAGCGGCGCACCGTGACCTATGGAACGAAACGCGGGTCGGATTTTTGGATCAAGTTGAGCGAGGGCGGAGCGCCAGCAGAAGCCGCGGTCGAGGCGCGTCCGCTAAGCCGGTTTCGCGTGAGCTATCGCAAACAAGATCTCGGCGAATTCACGCTGCACGTGCCCGGCGTGCATAACATTCTGAATGCGACCGCCGCGATTGCGGTGGGAGTAGGACTGGATATTGGAGTCGAGGCAATCCGCGCGGCGCTCGACCAGTTCCGCGGCGTGGACCGGCGCTTCCACCTGCGCGGGCGCGCGGCGGGCGTGAGCGTGATCGACGATTACGGCCACCATCCCACGGAGATCAAAGCCACGCTGGCCGCCGCGAAGACCTGCGGCTTCCGCAAGATTCATGTCGTGTTCCAGCCGCACCGCTACACGCGCACTCGAGATCTGATGAATGAATTCAACGCGGCGTTTGGCGATGCCGATTCGCTCTTCGTGCTCGACATTTATGCGGCGAGCGAGAGGCCGATCGAAGGCATCACCGCAGAGGCGCTGGCGCGGACCATCGGCTCACATGGCGGTTCGACCGCCGGGAGTGGTGGACGGAGCGTGCAGTATGTGAGTTCCTTCGCCGATGCGGTGACTTCCGCCGCGGCTGCCGCGCAGGATGGAGACATGATCCTGACGTTGGGCGCAGGCAGCGTCTCGCAGCTCGGGCCGCTGATTCTGGAAAAGCTGAAGGAGCGGGACGCTCGGAATTAAGAACCAGATTCCAATCTCTGCGCTTTCCCGTTTCGCCGAACTCTGGCCGGAGGCAATGCGAAATGCTAAGATATGAGCATGAGTATGAGTATGCTCATGTGTTGATTGGAGGATGGCAATGAAAACGGCGCGCCTGCAAGTGCTGACCACTCCTTCGTTTCGCGACCGGCTTCGGAGAGAAGCGAAAAAAGCGGGCATTAGCGTGGCTGAGTTGGTGCGCACACGTTGCGAAGGCGGGTCTTCGGATGGCGCGTCTTCGAATCGTAAGGCCAGGGAAGAAGAACAGGTAGTTGCCGAACTGGCCGTGCAGCTTCGTAAAGAAGTGCGAAAAGCCCAGTCGTCTTTGAGAAGCAGCCTGGCAGAAGCCAACGCAATGCTTGAAGAACTGAAAACGCAACGGGAACGCCGCAGATCGGCGGGGAACGCGTGAGCCTTCTCGCTCAAACCGTAGAGGCGATCAAGGATGCGATGAGACTCGCCGACGACGTGCGCCGCGCCAGCGACACACTGAAAGATCTCACCGAGCAGATACGCGACCACGACCGCCGGATCACGCGCCTGGAGGCGCAATGGGAGACAGCCGCCCTGCTATCGCGCAGGCGCCTGGAATGACAAAGACGCGAACATCTTCTCGCAGTTGGGGCGATGATTCTGGAGGGCTGAAGGAGCGGGAGCCTGTGCAAGTTGGAGCTAGTTGATAATTCCCCGCCTGACCGAGACATCACCACCCGGCCGATGAGTGTAGTCGCCTGATTTCGTCAACAATGAACTACAATTTCGGCTCCGCCGAGGAGTCGGTATCTGACATGAAGAAGAGTGTCTGGCGAGCGGTGATCGAGGTAGGTTTCATCATCTTCCTGTTTTACTCCAATCTCTTGATGGGAGAGTTTGAGCGCTCAGGCATGGGGCAGAAGAGAGGCTTGGTGTGGGCCATCGAAGATGTTTTCACCGTTGCTAATTTTGAACTTGCCATGATGGCTGCCCTCATCGGTTATGTCCTGGTTGAATTTCTTCGAAGGAAATCCTAGGCGCAAGCACACGATTGTGCCAAATGGACTGGGGGTTTTGAGGGTAATCGCCTGTTAACGACACCTATAGACGAGTGGTGCACGTCAGACCACTGGGTTTAGGGGCCGTAGTTCGATGACTATGAAGGCTACGGCGCAGGGCATGAAGCAGTTGGGCGGAAGCGGGTGGGAAAACGATACTTTCTTCACCTGTAAGACTCCAGACACAACATTGTACTAATCTCACTGCCTCGGGTGTGGGCGGCGTCGGCCAGCGCGGATCGCCACGGCGTAGGCTACAGAAGGCCCGCTTTCAAAATGCCAGGTGTCTGAAGGTTTTCTAAGAGTCTAACCATCGCCAGCGTGTCAATTCCCGGAACTAACGCGCCCCAGGCTCGTATCTTCCCTCGCTAACGGATTCCGTCGGGGTCCGTCTATCTCCCATACGGAGAGCAAGCCGATGAAAACACAGGCGTGGGCATGGCTGACGGCCGGAGTGGTGGCGCTGGGGCTGAACGGGTTTTATCACGACGGCGGCGCGGCATGGGCGCACCGGATTGCCGAGCGCGTCTCGGACCGGTCGGATTTTGTGGTCCAGCGCGTTTCTGCGCAAGCGGACCGGTTCGTGGCGGAAGTTCGCATGGCCGCGGTGCGCGACGAAACGGCATCCTGCCCTGTGTCGACGGCTCTGGCCGAGTTCCAGAGCAGAATGGCCCAGAGCCAGACCAGATTCGCGCAGACGAAAATAGCCCGCTTTGATAGGATGACGGCCCGTGAAGAGGCTCAGGCAGCGCGGTGGGAGGCCAGTCAGGCGCGGGCACAAGCGCAAGTCGAAGCGCGAGTCAACGCGCAGGTGGCCCGCATGCGCTTTGCGCCGGCCGCGTTTGAGCGGGTTGTGATTGATCGGGCTGTGTTTGACCCGGTAAAGATTCGAGTGGTCTGTCCGCGTGTGCGGGTGAATGTTCCCGCGGTGAGGATTCCCGTGGTGAAGATTCCCCGGATGCCTCTGATTCGGATTCCGGCTCCAGTTATTTCTGGCGATGAATCGGATTCGGGTCCGATTTAAGTTTCGTTCTGTTGGTTCTCTGGGCATGCATCCTCCTGTCTCCTTGGAAAGGGCACGGAAAAACAGCCGTGCCCCATTTTTTGACCAGCCGATTTAGCCCTCGCAACGCATGATGGCCCTTCTGGTTTCCATCTGTGCAAAACGAACCAACATTTTGTCTATCTCAAATTGCAAAATGAAGTTATAGTTTGAAGGCTCAGCGATTTCCACGACAACTGACCTGAACTGATGGCGCGAAAAAGCGGTTCCACCATCGTGCAGGAAGAGTTGTATCCACACAGCGTCGAACCCGCGCGCAACCATAACGACAACGATCTGGACGATGCGCGGCTCGTTGACCTGGATGTGGACGAGGAATCTCCATTTCTGCGCGGGCAAAAGCGGGTCCCCGCCCGGCGTAGCGCTCTTCCAAGAAAAACCGTCAACTGGCTGCTGTGGGTGGCTGTGGCTGCCGCCGCGCTGTGTGCCGCCGGAATCGCTGCGGGCGCGCTCTACGAATACGGCGAGCGTTCCTGGCGCTTCCGCGTGGAATCCAGCGACAACATCGAAGTCATCGGCACGCAGAACGTGACCAAAACGCAAATCATGGAAGTGATGGGCGGCGACATTGGACGCAACATTTTTTTCATTCCGCTGGCGCAGCAGAAGGCGCAACTGGAGCAGATTCCCTGGGTGGAGTCGGCCAGCGTGATGCGCTTTGTCCCCAACCGCCTGAAAGTGGAAATTGTCGAGCGCACGCCCGTGGCGTTCGCGCGCGTCGGGCCGCGCATTGCCCTGATCGACGCCGGCGGCACGCTGATGGAGTTGCCGCCGAAGCATAAATATTCATTCCCTGTGATTCTAGGGATGAATCCCGGCGAGCCGATCTCGACCCGAGCTCCGCGCATGAAGGTTTACATGGATTTAGTCCGCGACCTCGATTCCGGCGGCGCGCGTTATTCGCAGGATTTGAGCGAAGTGAATCTCATCGACCTGGAAGACGTGAAGGTGCGTGTCAATGATCCGGCCGGCGACGTGCTGGTGCATTTGGGATCGTCCGATTACCTGCGGCGCTACAAAACTTATGCCAGCCACGTGCAGGAGTGGCGGCAGCAGTTCCGCGATCTGGAATCGGTCGACTTGCGCTATGACAACCAGATTGTGGTGAATCCCGATATCCCGAAAACGACGAAAGCCGCGAAGCCGGCGGCACTGACTTCCGCCGCTGCAAGAATGCCTGCGCCTGTAGTGAAGCCAGCCGCGCTGGTGACGAAGATGCCGGCACACGCAGGTCCGCACGATAAGCCGGTGCCCAAGCCCGCTTTTGAAATGACGGAGCAGAAACTCAATTCAAACACCGCGGGCGCGAAAACTGCCGGTACGAAAAATTCCGGTACGAAAACAACGACGAAGAAACCGGCGGCGAAGGTGAACAGTAGCGCCAGGAAGCCCGTCGCGAAGACCAAAGTCGCCGCAGTCCCGAAGAAGGCAGCGGCGCAGAACAAGCCCGCGAACTCTGCTGGCGCGAAGAAAACGAAAGCGGCCGCGGGCCAGAGTCAGGCTCAGAGTCACCGTCAAAGTGAAAGCAAGACCGCGTCGCGAAAACCGGTGGCCGGAAAATCGTTGCACGCGGGAGTGACACCGCCTGCAGCGAATCCTGCCCTGCCGAAGCCGAGTCCGGCGATCGCGAAGCAGCAGGAGAGTCAGGCCCCAAATTAAGAGCAATTCGTAAAACGCATTTCAATTTGATGACGATCGGAAATTCATAAAAGCATGGCGAATCAGCAGGGAAGTTTTCTTACCGTAATCGATGTAGGCAGCGCCAAGACCTGCGCGCTGGTGGCCGAGGTCACTGAAACCGGCCTGCGCTATCGCGGGCATGGCGTGGCCGAGTCTCGCGGATCGCGCAAGGGCGTGATCGTAGAACTCGACAAGGCGGTGGCCGCGATTCAGAAAGCCGTGGAAGCCGCCGAAGACGCCGCCGGAGCGCCCGTGGAGCACGCCATCGTCGGCATTGGCGGCGCCCACGTGCGCGGCGTGAACAGCCACGGCGGCATCAGCCTGGGCACGCGTCCGCGGGAAATTGGGCGCGATGAAATCAAGCAGGCGGTCGACCGCGCCCGCGCGATTCCACTTCCTGCCGACCGTGAGATTCTGCATCTGCTGCCGCAGGAATTTATTTTGGACGATCAGGCGGGCGTGCACGATCCGCTGGGCATGATGGCGGCGCGTCTCGAAGTACGCGTTCACATGGTGACCGCCGCGACCAGCGCTACGCAAAACGTAATCACCGCGGTCAACAAAGCCGGCGTGCACGTCGATGACACCGTGTATGAGCCGCTGGCAGCGGCCGATTCCGTGCTGCGCGCCGACGAGCGTGAACTCGGCGTTTGCCTGGCCGACATCGGCGCCGGGTCGACGGAAATGATCGTTTTCCATCAGGGCGCTGTGGCCTTTGCCGGAGTGGTTCCGATCGGCGGCGATCACTTCACCAGCGACCTATCAGTCGGCCTGTGCACCCCGCTGGCGGAAGCGGAAAAAATCAAGAAAGCCTACGGCAACGCGATTGTCACGCTGATTCCCGAAGGCAACGAAGTGGAAGTGCCGTCGGTAGGCGACCGCCCTTCGCGTTTGCTGCGGCAGCGATTAGTTGCGGAAATTCTGGAACCCCGTGCCCGCGAACTATTCGAGATGATGCGCGAGAGCCTGCGCCACAGCGGCATGTTCGACGTCTGCATCGCAGGCATTGTGCTGAGCGGCGGAGCGTCACGGCTGCCCGGTATCTTCGACGTGGCGGAGTCCGTATTGCGCCGCGCCGTGCGCCTTTCCTGGCCCATGCCGCTGGCCAAAATGCCGGCCACGCTGGCTGAACCGGAGTTTGCTACGGTGCTGGGCATGGTGAATTACGGACAACGCGCGAGAGTAGCCAGAGGTTTGCAGGAAGATCGCTGGGGAACAAGGCTGAAAGCGATGTTGGTGGGCAAAGGAGCGTAGGAATTGACTCATTGAGTCAATGATTCATTGACTCAATTTCGAAGATGGCATTCATCAGAGGACAAAATGAAAACCGATTCCAGCATTCGCATCAGCTTTAACGAAGAAGCCCGCAACGACGCCAAGATTAAAGTCATCGGCGTGGGCGGCGGCGGCGGCAACGCGGTCAATCGCATGATCGACGCCGGCGTCGACGGCATCGAATTCATCGCCGCCAACACCGATCTGCAGGCGCTGCGCATGTCGCACGCGCCAGTCAAGCTGCAGCTCGGCGTGAAGCTCACCAACGGGCTGGGTGCGGGCGCGAATCCGGAGGTCGGCCGCAAAGCCGCGCTCGAAGATTCCGACAAGATCATCGAAGCCCTCGAAGGTGCCGACATGGTCTTCGTGACCACCGGCCTCGGCGGCGGCACCGGCACGGGAGCAGCGCCTATCATCGCGTCGCTGGCCGTCGAAATGGGAGCGCTCACAGTTGCAGTCGTCACCAAGCCCTTTTCGTTCGAAGGCAAACGCCGTATGGCCCAGGCCGAGCGCGGCATCGCCGAGCTGATGGAATCGGTCGACACCACCATCGTGATTCCGAACGAAAAACTCCTCGCAGTTGCTGAGAATGCCGGATTCTTCGAATCTTTCCGCATCGCCGACGACATTCTGCGCCAGGGCGTGCAGGGAATTTCCGACATCATCACCATTCCCGGAATCATCAACCGCGACTTCGCCGACGTGAAAACCATCATGGCCGGCATGGGCTATGCGGTGATGGGCACGGCCACGGCCAGCGGCCAGAATCGCACCATGGAAGCGGCTCAGCGGGCCATAGCATCGCCGTTGCTGGAAGCCGGCGCAATCGACGGCGCGCGCGGCATCCTGATCAACATCACAGGTTCGGCTTCGCTGAAACTTGCCGAAGTGCAGCAGGCCTGCACCATCATTCAAAGCGCCGCACACGAAGACGCCAACATCATTTTCGGCGCGGTCATGGACGAGAAAATGAAAGATTCGGTGAAGATTACCGTGATCGCCACCGGCTTCCGCACCGCGTCAACACGGCATCGCCACGGGGAAACGCGCACGTCATTCGCATCCCGCAACGACGACGCCATGGATTTTCCGTCGCGCGAGTCCGCCGACGAGCCCGCGCCCGAACGCATTATGTCGAGCGCAAATGAATCTCACCCCCAACTTTCCGCCGGACCTTCTGACAGCCGTTCGTTGGACGCCCGTTCGTTCGACGAATCATTTGACTCCGGCGCAGGCACCAGCGGGCTAGCCTATAGTTCGCACCCCACCCAGCCCATCCCGGTGGACCCGATGCAGTCCAGCGTCGCGAATTTCGAGCACGCAAACTTTGAGCGCACGAACTTCGAACAGGATGATCTCGACGTTCCAGCCTTCCTGCGCAAGCGCAGCGACGTGATGTAGGCACCAACCGTCGTTCGGCGGTAAAGGCAGATCCAAGCTGGCGGCGCATTTACGAGCCACTAGCGACTAACCACCAGCCACTGCCTTTGAGATAGGAAAAGCTTTTCCCTTCGGGGTAGTATCGTTCCAGTAACCAGTAACCGGTTACCGAAGGCGATGGAACGCAAGTAACGAGCGCTGCATGTTGTTGTCCCAGAATGGTTTAAATCGAAATTAATGTTTTCGTCGATTTAAACTTTGTGATTGCCTGAAATGGATTAAGTCCCGTATTATCTGGATATTGGACACGAAGTTAAGTCCATCGAAGCCAGGTTACTTCCAGCTGGCACCGTGCGTGCACCGTAATATCAAGAACCTTCTGGCGAGTTGGGGAAAAGGGAAAAGATGTCAAAGCGGGGAATGTGTTTTTTTCGTGGGATTTTAGCCTTCCTGATCTGCCTGCCCTTGAGCGTGGCGAGCTGGGCTGCGCACGTCAACACGCCCGCGACCAACACGGCAAAATCCAAGTCTCAGAAGATCAGTGAATCGCAGCGGACGAAGCGTCGCCTGCATCACCTGGCAAGCGCCCGCACCGCCGCGCCGGGTTCCGGCGCGCGTCTTTCCAGCGCGCATCCCAGCGCACGTCCGTCCACCGCGCATCTTTCCGCGACCGCGGTTCGCCGCCGCCGCTACCAGGAACGTTTCCACATGAGTTCGTTCGCCGAGGACATTGCCGAAGGCGATGCCGTCGCCGGCGAAGATACCGTGGTTCGCCAGGCTGCGATTGACGCGCTGGGCAACATGAATGGCACGGTAGTCGCGATCGAACCGACCAGTGGCCGCGTGCTCGCCATGGTGAATCAGAAGCTCGCGCTTTCAAGTGGCGCGCAACCCTGCTCCACCATCAAGCTCTCGGTCGCCCTCGCCGCGCTGAACGAAGGGCTGGTTTCAAAAGATACCGAGGTCGCACTCGGAGGCCGCAGCCGCGTCAATCTTACCGAGGCGATTGCGCACTCCAACAATCTCTATTTCGAGACGCTGGGACGCAAACTGGGCTTTGAAAAAGTCGCATACTACGCGCATGAATACGGGCTCGGCGAGCTGGCCGGCTACGATATTCCCGGCGAGCAGCTGGGCAGCTATCCCGATGAAGTGCTGCCCGAGAAACTCGGTGGCGTTGGCAAGATGTGTTCCTACGGTGAGAGCGTTTCCATGACGCCGCTGCAACTCGGCGCCATGGTTTCCGCGATCGCCAACGGCGGAACACTCTACTATCTGCAGCATCCTACGTCTCCCGAAGAAGTCGCGAACTTCCAGCCGCGCATCAAGCGCACGCTCGATATCGCTCCCCTGATTCCGGAAATTTCTGACGGCATGGCCGGCGCGGTGCAATACGGCACTGCCCGCAGCCTGCGCCTCAACTTTAACGAAGAAGAAATCCTGGGCAAGACCGGAACCTGCTCGCATGCCGGCACGCGTTTTGGCTGGTTTGCTTCCTACGCCAACACCAGCGTGGGGCGCATCGTGGTCGTGATCTTCCTGCAAGGCGGCCGTCCAACCTTCGGCCCCAAGGCGGCAGAAATTGCCGGACGCATGTACCGCAATCTTTATGACCACAACTTCTTCATCGCCGGGCCAAGCCAGCCGGGCGACACGGCTGCGATTCATCCCGTAAACAACACTCCGTAGCGCACAACTCGTAGCGCACAACTCAATTTCGCGAAATCGAAGGCCTCTCGAAAGAGAGGCCTTTTTCTGTTCGCTTTTCTCTCTGCGACCTCTGCGGCTCTTCTTTGCGACCTCTGCGGTTAAAAGCTTTTCTGCGCGCCGAAGAAAAAGCCTTCAACCGGAAAGCACGCAAAGAAAAGCCGCAGAGATCGCAAAGAAAAGCAGGATCACTCTTTCTAAGAAACTCCTAATGCTGAACCCCTCGCCCATTGCTGCCGATAGAAATACTGAGGAGGGCCGCGTGCGCGTTTCTGCATTGACGATGACAGGCAGTTACGACTACCGGCTGGTGGTTCTCTCCGTCGCCTTCGCTTTGCTCGCTGCCTATGCCGCGATCGATCTTGCGGACAGAGTGACGGCGACGCGCGGCTGGGCAAAGGCGCTCTGGCTGACCGGTGGCGCCACCGCCATGGGCCTGGGCATCTGGACCATGCACTATATCGGGATGCTGGCTCTAGTCCTGCCCGTTCCCGTTCTCTATCACTACCCCACGGTCGTGCTGTCTCTGCTGGTGGCGATTGCGGCATCCGCAGTGGCGTTGTTTACCGTCAGCCGCGAGCGCCTGGGAGTGACACCGGAAATCGCAGGCGCAGTCGTGATGGGCGGGGGAATCGCGGCCATGCATTACATCGGCATGGCGGCCATGCGCCTGCCGGCCACCACGGAATACGCCTGGAGTCTGGTGGCGCTTTCCGTAGTCCTCGCCATGGGAGTTTCTCTGGCGGCGCTGAGTCTGATTTTTCGCGTTCCGCCGCATCGCACCAGAGCGAGAAAGGTAATCGGCGCGATGCTGATGGGCAGCGCAATTCCGCTGATGCACTTCACCGGCATGTGGGCGGTCACGTTCCGCGCATCCGCGGTCGCGCCAGACCTGACCAACGCCGTCGGCATTTCCTCGCTCGGCATTGCGGCGATCAGCGCCACCAGTTTTGCGGTTCTCGCGGGCGCGATTACCACGTCTTTCCTGGACCGCTGGTTGTCGGTGCAGCGGGCAGCGGCCGAGGCCTCCCAGAAAGATGAACTGTACTTTCGCACCTTCGCCGAAGCGCTCCCCGAGATGATCTGGACTGCCAACCCCGATGGCGACGATGACTTCTTCAGCCGCAAATGGCTGGACTACACGGGCCTGACCATGGCGCAAAGCCTGGGCAAAGGATGGACCGCGATCATCCACCCGGACGACCTGGCTCCCTGCCTGGAAAAATGGCAAACCGCGTTGCGAACCGGAGAACCTTACGACGTGGAATACCGCTTCCGCCGCGCCGCGGACGGCGTCTACCGCTGGTTCCTGGGGCGCGCCAATCCCATCCGCGACGCGAAGGGAGAAATCATCAAGTGGTTTGGCACCTGCACCGACATCGAAGACCAAAAACACAATCAGCAGATCCTCCAGGAGGAAATCAAAGAACGAACCGAAGAACTGGCCGACGCCAACACCCGTCTGCAGGAAGAAATGTGGGAGAGAGATTCCGCCCGCCGCGAACTCGACCAGCAAAACGAGAGAACGCTGCGCGAGGTCACCGAGCGTTCCCAACGCGCCACCATGCTGGCGAAGATGGGCGAGCTCCTGCAGAGTTGCGTCACCCGGGAGGAAGTGTTTGCCGCGGCGCTCGGTTTCGCGCCCCGGATTTTCTCCCTCGGCCGCGGCGCAGTCGCGCTCCTGAATCCGGCGCGAGACCTGGCCGAGGTCATCGGCTGGTGGGCGGAGTGCCAGCTTCCGGTTGCCGCGTTCGAGCCGATCGCCTGCTGGGCGCTCCGAACTGGACACCCGCATCTGGTGATCGCGGGCGACACCACCGCGCCCTGCCGCCACGCGGAGGGCGTTAAGAATACTTACTTGTGCGTTCCCATCCTGGCGCAGGGAGAAGCCCTGGGCGTCGTGCATTTTCAGGCGACGGATGAGTCGCCCGCCCTCGCCGACTCCGAGCTTTCATTCAAGACCACCTTCGCCGAGCAAGTGGGACTCTCCATCGCCAACATCCGCCTGCGCGAGGCGCTGCGGGCGCAGTCGGTCAAGGATCCTCTGACCGGTCTCTACAACCGGCGCTACCTGCAAGAAATGCTGGAGCGCGAGATCCGGCGTGCCGCGCGCGCCGAGCAGCCCCTGGGAATTCTCATGCTCGATCTGGACCACTTCAAAAAGTTCAACGACACCTATGGCCACGAGGCGGGCGACACGATTCTGCGGGAAGTGGGTGCGTTTCTGATCAAGAGCATCCGCGCGGAAGACACCGTCTGCCGCTTCGGAGGCGAAGAATTCGTCATTGTGCTGCCCACGGCCAGCGCGGAAGCCTCCCACTCGCGCGCCGAGCGTATACGCGCTAAGCTTCGCGAATTGACGGTTCTTCACCAGGGCCTCTCGATGGGAAAAATCACGGTATCCATCGGAGTGGCCGCACTGCCGGCGAACGGCACCTCCGCAGCAGAATTACTCGCAGCCGCCGATGCCGCCCTCTACCGCGCCAAGCGCGCCGGCCGCGACCAGGCCGTGGTCGCAGAACCGCTAGCCACCACCGAAATGGCCGCCGCCGCAGTCACTGGAGATCCGCCCAAGTCCTAGAAGGTTGCGAGCGCAACTGAGGCCGGATTTGACTTTGGGTGGCGCAGCACTTCGATCGCCGTATTTGCTTGGGTCGCGGATCTGCGCTCCGGGGGGCGACACGGAATTAGGCGCTCCCAAACGGTTAATGAGCGCAATGGCCCGTTATCAAGAGTAACCGTAGAAGTTTTTCTAATTCGGAACTTGAGTACAACTTATTGAGCACGTTCCTGCGCGTTTTGCCGACTACTTCGCGCAATCACGTCTCATCATGACTACTGAACGCGCTCTCCTCCGGCCCCGGAAAGCCTGGTTAATTCTTTCGAGAACCGGGCCACAAGTATGTCGAACTCGTCCGCCCTCTCGCGCCCACACGTTGCTTCGATAGCGGTGAGCAAGGTGCCGGTGAGCGCATTGAAACCGACGCTGAGGTCAGAAGGTTTGAGGTTATTCATTGTCTGGCCTACTTCGATGGCCAAATGGAGGATTCTTTCGGGCCGGTCTTCAGTCGTCACAGGTTTTGGCTGCGCTTTCGCCGCCAAAAGGCGCTGGATGAACAGGCGAGCTTTCATCGGCCAACCGCGAGGCCCTTCCACCGGAATGAAGCGTCCTACTGGCAGATCACGCTCCGTCGGTTCCAGGAAGCTGCTCACCTCATCGGAAAAGCGAAACGCAAGCTTGTCGAACTCGTCCTTTTCGCCGTTCCGCTGTCCGAGGACATTGAGCATCAATGCGGTAAGCGCGTCTAGTGCGTCGGCCAGGCTAGTTTGTCGCTTAGCCAGAAGTTCCGCGACCTCACGCTGCAAGCGTATTTTTTCAGGCTCTTCGCCGCCGCGTTGGTGTACCCGAACCCATTTGCCGGTCCGATTTACATGCGTTTCTATTCTCGTCTCTATTTTTCGCTCCATATTCACTCTCGGCCCGCATTTTAACGATGATGGAGAGATAGTCAAGCGATTCAAGATCACACGAAAACGGTAATTCAATCACACCCGGGCATGACTCGGTGAGTCCCTTAGTGAAACATGGCCTTAACGCTCATTGACCAAAGCAGTGTGAGCTTCGGGCTCGCTCCTGCGTAGTTCCGCTCGAACAGGTAGCCAGTCATTTCCACCACCAAACACCAACGCCCAGCCTGTCGGCTGGGCGCTGTCTCAAATTCAAAGTTCCTGGCCTTTAGCTGCGTTGCCCCCGGCCCTTGCTCTCGTCGCTGGCGATGACGCCGTCCTTGATGTGGATGACCCGGTGGGCATACTCAGCGATATCGCCTTCATGGGTGACCAGGATGATGGTGTTGCCCTCCGCCTGCAGACGGTCAAACAGCGCCATGATTTCAATGCCAGTCTGCGAATCCAGGTTGCCCGTCGGTTCGTCGGCCAGAATGATGGAGGGTTTGTTCACCAGCGCCCGCGCAATGGCCACGCGTTGCCGCTGCCCGCCGGAAAGCTCGTTCGGTTTGTGGCTCATGCGGGCTTCCATGCCCACGGCCGCCAGAGACGCCTTGGCGCGTTCCATGCGCTCGTCAGTGGGAACGCCGGCATAGATCAGCGGCAGCTCCACGTTGTGCAGAGCAGTGGCGCGGGCCAGCAGATTGAACGTCTGAAAGACGAAACCGATCTCTTTGTTGCGGATGCGGGCCAGTTCGTCGTCGTCCAGTTCGCTCACCAGCTGGCTGTTTAGCCAGTACTTACCTTTGCTGGGCGTGTCCAGGCAGCCGATCAGGTTCATCAGCGTCGATTTGCCGGACCCCGAGGGCCCCATGATGGCAACGTATTCGTTGCGCTGGATGCGCAGATTCACGCCCTGCAGCGCATGGACTTGCTGCTCCGAGCCCATGTCATACGTCTTCCACAGGTCTTCAGCCGCGATCATGCAGGATTCCGGCGGCGCCAGAACTGCGGAGGTCGGCATATTGATGACTTCGGCGGTTGCCATTTTGTTCTCCTGATGTTCCTTAACGTCGTCCGATGCCACTGACTTCTCCGATCGTTTGGTGTTTAAGTCCTGGCGTTAAGTCTTGGTCCCGCTTGCTCACGAATCTGGCTTTTCCCTTTGGACGCGCCAACCCGCCGAACGTTATAACGTAACGGTATAACGTTAGGATGTTTCGTCTTCGTCCTTCTTCGGCGCGGAATTGTCAATCTTTACGCTGCTTCCCGGCCGCAGCGTGCGCAACACTTTGTAACTCCCGGTGATGACCTCATCGCTTTCCTTCAAGCCGTCGAGCACTTCAATATCCGTAGTCCCCGTAATTCCCGTCGTGACCGGCACAAACTCCGCTTTACGATTCCGGATTACGAACACGCCCTGGATATCGTCATTCTTCTTCGGACCCTTAGATGCCGCATCCGTGGTTGATGGCGCCGCCGCATGCACCGATCCTGCACCGGAAGTCTGCTTCTCCATCTGTTCTTTCGTTCGGATCGTGAGTGCCTGAATGGGAATCGCCAGGGCGGAAGTTCGCGTTGCCGTCGTGATCTTGGCGGTGGTCGAAAGTCCCGGCCGCAGATCGGACGGCGGATCCGTCAACGTCACCACCACTTTGAAATCCTTGGCTTCTTCGCTCGTGGTGGTCGATTGCGAAGTCGATACGCCGCTGGAGCGGACAATGGCATTGTCCCCGATTTCCGAGACCGTCCCGTGGAATATTTTCTTCGGGATCGCGTCAATCGTGACCTCGGCGGGTTGGCCAATCTTCACGTTCACAATGTCGGTTTCATCCACTTTCACTTCCGCAGTGATGATCCCCATGGCCGCGATCGTCATCAAAGTGCTGCCCTGGGCGTTCTGTATGCCTACTACCACGGTCTCGCCTTCGCGCACCGGCAAGTTGCTGATCACGCCATCGAACGGCGCGTTGTACGTCGTCTTCTGCAGCAGGTCGGTGTAGTGCGTCAGCGTGGCCCGCGCCTGCGCCACGTGTTCGGTGGCGGAATCGTTCTGCGCTTTGGCCTGCGCAACCTTCGCTTGCGCCTGCACCAATCCCGCATCCGCCGTGGCCCACGCGTTCTTGCGGCTGTCGAAATCGGACTTCGCAATCAGTCCGTCCTTGATAAGGCTCTGGGCCCGTTGCCAGTCGAGCTTGTTGCGGTCGTAATCGGCCTGGGCGCGGACCAGATCGGCCTGGGAAGTCCTGAGGCCCGCGTCGGCCGCAATCGCGTCCGTTTCCGCAGCCTGCAGCGCCGCTTCATTCGCGCCCACGTCCGCCGTGGATTGCACGTTCTCCAGTTGCGCCAGCAATTGACCCTTCTTCACCTGATCGCCTTCCTTCACGTACAGGTGGGTTATCTTGCCAAATGCATTCGCGCCGATATTGACGTAGGTCTTGGGCTTGATTTCGCCCGAAGCGCTCACTACGGTCGCCAGATCTTCACGCTGCACCTTGCCGGTTTGCACCGTCACCACGTTCTTGGCACTCTGGTGCACCGTGAAACTCACGATGGCTACCAGTAGAAGGGCTACGCCTGCCCCAATTGCAATTTTTTTCCAAGGTTTCATATTGCCGTCACAGTCCGGAGGATTTCGGGTTCATGCCCTGGGTTCATGCCGTAAAAGACCGTCGGGCAAGGAACACGTTACTGCCTCAGCCGGTGAGAGTAACGGACTCACATCCTGTAATACGATCCCAGTGGCGGGAAAGTTCCCAATCAGGAAGAACGAGTGGCCGAGACCCACGACACGAATAGGAAGCCCGTATGACCTGCCCCGAGCGAAATCAAACTAATTATAGCTTGCCGCCGGGCCAGGCCAAAGTTCAAGATTCGGTGGGTAGCGGTGCAGTTCCCTGGATAGCTTGCCATCCCATACAGCCTGTCATCCTGAGCGAAGCGAAGGACCTCTACAACTTGCCGGCTGCGCCTCAGCGCCGGCAAGTTGCACAGATCCTTCGTCCCGCGAAAAGCGCGGGCCTCAGGATGACAAAGTTGACCAGAGGCGTCATATCGCCCCACCGCTCAAGATTCCGAGCCCTCGGGCAACTCCGAGCTTGCCGGGGCGCTTCTAACGAAGTAGGGGATGTTCGATTTCCATCCGTTTTCAGGACGCGAGTTAGCCTTGCTTTGACACAGATAACGGCCTAAAATAGCACGACAACGGTTGTCTGGCAGGAGTCCCTCTCATGTTCCGGGTTTGCGTGCACCGATACCTTCTCGCTTCTTTTCTGGCACTTATGGGCGTAGCTGTGCCCAGTGCCCTGGCCCAGGATCCAAATCCCAAACCAGCCGACAAATCGGCTGGAGACGCGGCCGCCGCCGCACAGCCGGCCCAGACCGCCCAAGAGGCTGATCCCCTCAAGAAGCCCATCGACCCCAAGAAAAAGAAGCAGCAGGAAAAGGACTACAGGAAAGAAATCAAAGGGCCCTACAAGAAGTGGCTCGATGAGGACGTGGTCTGGATCATCACCGACGAAGAGAAGGCAGCCTTTAAGCAGCTCAGTAACGATGAAGAGCGCGATAATTTCATTGAGCAGTTCTGGCAGCGCCGCGATCCCACTCCTGACACGGAAGAGAACGAATACAAAGAAGAGCACTACCAGCGAATTGCCTATGCCAACGAGCATTTCGCCGCCGGCATCCCGGGCTGGAAGTCGGACCGGGGCCGCATCTACATCATGTACGGCAAGGCCGACGAGATCGAATCGCATCCCTCGGGCGGAAGTTATGAACGCCCGATGGAAGAGGGTGGTGGCGAGACTTCCACCTTCCCGTTCGAAGATTGGCGATACCGCTATCTCGAAGGAATTGGGCAAGAGGTCATCATCGAGTTCGTCGACAATTGCATGTGCGGCGAATATCACATGACCATGGATCGCTCCGAGAAAGACGCCCTGCTCTACACGCCGAACGCAGGATTGACCATGTGGGAGCAGATGGGCATGGCCAACAAGACCCAGCGATTCTCCGGTGGCAACGGCCTGGAGAGGCTGGGCGTGGGTCCGGATAGCGCCAGCCAAAACGCCAAAGAATTCGACCGGCTCGAGCAGTTCGCCAAGCTGCAGGCGCCTCCGCCGGTCAAGTACAAAGATCTGGAAGAAATCGTCAACAGCAAGATTGTCCTGAACCCAATGCCTTTCGATGTGCGGACGGATTTTGTGAAGGTGACCAGCGATACCGTGCTGGTGCCCGTGACCATCCAGATGAAGAACCGCGACATCACCTTCGTCAACAAAGATGGGATCCAGCGGGGCACGGTAAACATTTTTGCCCGCTTCACCACGCTGACGGGCAAAGTTGTGCAGACGTTTGAGGATCCGGTGCAAGTGGACGTTCCGGAAGAGTTGCTGCCGCGCACCGCCGAGAATTCGTCGGTGTACTGGAAATCGATTCCCTTGCGGCCCGGACGCTACAAGTTAGAGATCGCAGTGAAAGACGTGAATGGCGACCGCCGGGGGGTTTGGAGCCGGGGTATCATTGTTCCCGACTTTTCTGACGATAAGCTGGCGACTTCTACGCTGATCGTCGCCGACCAGATGGAGCCGGTGCCGACCAAGACGATTGGCGCGGGCAGTTTCGTGATCGGCACCATGAAGGTACGGCCGCGCGTTGCGGGTGTGGACGGCAAGCCGGCATTGTTCAAGAAAGATCGCGACCCTAAGCTGAATTTCTGGATGCAGGTCTACAATCTGGGAATCGACAAAACCACCAATAAGCCTTCGGCGACGTTTGAATACGCCATTGTCAATATGGCGACCAACAAGGCCGTGATCCAGAAGATTGAATCTACGGAGTCGATGGGCAATCTCGGCGATCAGGTAACCCTGCAGAAATCGATTGTCGTGGCGAACCTGCAACCTGGCACTTACAAGATCGATATCAAAGTGAACGACAACATCTCCAAGCAGACCATTGATCCGTCGGCCGTATTTGCGGTAGAGTAGCGGCCTGCTTGATTCCCCCGGGGGGTGGGTAGGGCTTGATAAGCAAGCTCGGAACTTGGGTAGTGGTCCTCGGATTGGCGCTTCCCGCGTGTGCCAGTGAGCAGCCGGGAGCGATCTCAGGATACGTTCGCAATGCCTCGGGAGCCCCGCAGATGGGGGCGGTGGTGGAGATCCTTGGCTCAGCCTCCCGCTCTCTTACTACCTTCACGGATGGCCTGGGTTTCTATTCCGCTGCCGGCTTGCTGCCCGGCGTTTACTCCGTAAAAGTTTCGGCTCCCTCGTTTCTGCCGACGGTGCTGGAGCGTGTCGGACTGGTTCCGGGCGCTCACCTGAAAGTAAACGTCACCCTGAACACGCTTCTGGGTGCGCTGGATGTAGGACGGATTCGCGCCGTTCCCGACGACGACGATTGGAAATGGACTCTGCGCTCGGTCGCCAACCGGCCCATTCTGCGTGTATTCGACGACCCGCAGCAGACTGCAGAAAAACAGAATCATGAACTGAGAGGCTCGCTTTCCTTCCTGGCGGGCTCGACCAGCGATGGCTACGGCAGCGGATCAGACATGAACACCGGCTTTACCCTGGAGCGCTCGATTTTTTCCACGGGCCGCGTGGGCATGAGCGGGAACGTGGGTTACGGTGACGGCACGCCCGACGCCGTGTTCCGCACCACGTATTCTCGTGTGTTACCCGATGGCTCGGAACCATCCGTGGCTCTCACCGTGCGCCGCTTCGCGCCTTCCGACCCGAACCTGCACAACGCCGCGCTGCAAGCCATGGCGCTCGCGATGGGCGACTCCTTTTCAGTCGGGGATGTGCTGGAATTGAAATTCGGCAGCGAGCTGCAGACCATTCAGTTCCTGGGCCGGGTGAGTGCGTTTCGCCCATATGGCTCCGCTCATTTGCATATCTCTCCCAACACCGTTCTGGAATATGCCTACGCCACGTCGTTGCCCGATGCGCGGACTGAAAAAGGCTTTGATTCGGCTCCCGCGGATTTGAGCGAGTCGGACCCGCGCGTCAGCCTGCAGAACTTCGCTTCCAAGATCGAGCGGGCTCATCATCAGGAGTTGAGCCTGTCACGGCGCATGGGCAAGACCAATGTGCAGTTTGCCGTGTTTTCCGATCGCGTTGCCGATACCGCTCTGACCGGCGCGGGGGAAGTTACGGCCGCGGGCGGCTTCGTGTTGCCCGATGTATATTCCGGCACCTTCAGCTACGAGGGCGGAACTCTCAACACCCCCGGCCTTCGGGCGGTGGTGCAGCACAAGTTCTCGAGCGACCTCACAGCGACGCTCGATTATGCCTGGGGTGGGACCCTCAACCTGTCACAGCCCGATATCCCGCAGCCGGTTTCGCTGCAGGATGCGCAACCCTGGATCACTACAGTGCGGCGTCACGCGTTGGCCGCCAAGTTCAACGGGACGCTGCCGCGGCTTCACACCCGCTGGATTGCTTCCTACCGCTGGGTGAATGGGCAGGCTCTCACTCCGGTTGACATGTTTAACGCCTCGCCGGGCCAAAGCGATCCTTACCTGAGTTGCTTCCTTCGTCAGCCGATTCCCAGCATCGGCTTTCTGACCGGCCACATGGAAGCGCTGATTGAGGTACGCAACCTGCTGGCGCAGGGATACGTCCCGGTGATGGGCCAGGACGGGCAGACAGTTTACCTGGTGCAGGCCGCGCGCTCGGTGCGCGGGGGACTGGCTTTCAACTTCTAGTAGACTCGTCCCGCCTTTAGATCGCCAGACCTTCAAGATCAAACCCAAGAAGCGAGATCGAAAGCGACGGGCAAAAGTGTCCGTCCTACACGCAGGCTTTCTCGTAAAGGACGCGAGAAATGGGGCAGCGACAGAATCGGCGCCTCAAAGAATCGCACTCTCGAATCGGGAAAACGAATGCTGCTGCTCTCTAAGTTGCTGATTCTGCTGGTGTGGAGGGCCGTGCCCTGACGCTACTCCCGGATGGACTCGGTGCCTTCGGGAAATCGGAGATTGACGATTGGCTCTGTGCTTCGGTAAAGTTGCCGCCTTGCGGAATACTCCAGTGGACAAAGAAAACAAGCGCACTGCGATGATTTTGATGCGTGATGCTGATTGCCGTTGTCGTTCTCCATTTCTTCCCAGCTAGAAGCCTGACCAGTCCACGTTTGCCTGGGGCTTCGGGGCTACAGATTCTCATATCGATTAAGAAGAGACTACCGGTGAACATATTTCGTGTTCGGCAGTCTTTTGTAAGTTGCTGTAAATAAGCTGGATAGAGGTAGGACTCGCTATGGCGGGTAACCTGCTTCATTACCGCTGACCACCTGCAATTTAGCTGCTTAAGAAGTCACCAACGGGCTTTTGAAAGCCGGGTGAAGGAGAAGACGTACATGAGAGGTCTACTGAGTGGGTTCATCGTGCTCGTGTTGCTTGGGGCAACAGGATACGCGCAGACATTCCGCGGCGCCATCAATGGCGCCGTGACAGATCCATCAGGAGCTGTGGTCGCGGGCGCCAGCGTAAAAGCGACCAACGTGGCTACAGGCGTTGCGATCACCGCAACCACCACCAGCGGCGGCGAATTCGCCTTCCAGGATTTACCGCTGGGAACCTACAAGATCGAGGTAACAGCCGGCGGATTCCGTCCGGCTGCGTTCGATAACATCACGGTGACCGCGGGAGGAGCCTACACTCTCCCCGTGAAACTTTCAGCGGGATCGGCGGGCACGACGGTGGTGGAAGTTTCCGCAGCTGCGCTCACGCTCGACACGACGACCGCTGCGCAAGACAACATCCTGCCCACTGAAGCGGTGCAGGATGTGCCCATGAACGGGCGCGACTTCACGCAGTTCATTGCGGTGCAGCCCGGCTACGGCGGATACTCCGTGGGCGGCTACGGTTCGCTCAACGGCACACGCGCCAACCAGATGAACTGGCAGATTGACGGCGTCGACAACAACGACTTCTGGCACAACATTCCTGCGGTCAACCAAGGCGGTGTTTCCGGTATCGCCGGCACGATTATGCCTTTGGACGCGATTGACGAGTTTGCAGCGCAAACCCAGTCGAACGCCGAGGGCGGCCGCAATGCCGGCGGCATCGTCAACATCGTGCTGCGGTCGGGCACGAACCAGCCCCACGGCAGCGCGTATTACTTCAACCGCAATGAAGCCTATGGAGCCGAGTCTCCGTTTACGCCCGACGGCGTACACAAGCCGGAGCTGCGCAACTATAACTTCGGGTTTTCGATCGGCGGACCGATCAAAAAGGACAAGACTTTTTATTTCCTGACGTTTGAGAAGCAGCGCTACGTGATCAGCGTGTCGGGGCTGGCGACGGAACCGTCGCTGGCTTACCAAGCCAACGCCCTGACGCTGCTGCATAACGCCGGCGTGCCTGAAAGCCCGCTCTCGGCAAACCTCATCTCTACTCTCTGGCCCAGCAGCATTAACTCCGGTCCAGCGACGCTGAACAACTTCTTCGGTACGGACCCATCGATCGGCTACAGTTACAACGGCAATCTGAAGCTGGACCACAACTTCAATGAAAAGCACCATTTGATGCTGCGGGCTTTTAATGGACAGGGCGACCAGATTGCACCTCTGGGCGCGAGCGCGGCGCTGGCCACGGCCAGTTCCAACCTTTCCTACTATTTCGAAAAGGCGCCGATTCACCTGCAGAACTATTCGGCGGTGTTAAATTCCGCTTTGACTCCAAGTCTGACCAACCAGATTCTGTTTGGCGTGAACTACTTCAACCAGATTTTCCACGACGCCAACAACAGTTTCGACACGCACGATCTGGGGTTGTACCTTAGCCCCGACGCCCTGATTCACGGCCAGCCTATTCCGGGCGCTCCCAATATTCAGATCAGCGGTTTTGAGCAGGTCGGCCTCACGCCTCCGGAAGGACGCAACGACATCACTGGCATGTTGAGCGACGTACTTTCCTACAACGTGGGCAAGCACCAGTTCCGATTTGGCGGTGAATATCGCCAGGGCCATGTCGATGAGTTCTACTTCCGCCACTCGCTGGGCAGTTTCAGTTTCACCGGCTCTTACCCGGGGACGGCCTGGTCCGGGACCTGCGCGGCCGACGATCCGACCTGCGCCTTGGCCGATTTCCTGGCCGGCGATGTTTCATCCTCCTCCATCGCGGTCGGCAATGCGGAGCGCAAAGTGGTTGCGAACGGCATCGATTTCTTTGCCCAGGATGCTATCCAAGTCAACCACAGGCTGAACGTCAACTGGGGCTTGCGCTGGGATTACTTTGGCCCGCTTCACAACGGGAGCAAAGACCTCGCGGTGTTCGTCCCGGGTAAAGGGATAGTCGTTCAGGGTGCGGGCGCGGATTCGGTTTTCCCGTCCGACAAGCATAACTTCTCTCCTCGTCTGGGCTTTGCCTATCAGCCCACGAGTCGGGAAGACTTAGTCGTTCGCGGTGGTTTCGGCGCCTATTATGACCAGATCAACATGAACCCGTTCCTCGACTTCCGCCCGCCAAACGGGGGAGCCGATGGTCTGGAAAGCAATCCGGCAGGGCCGTCGCCGGTTTCCGTGTATGACGCCAATACGCTCAACCAGACGTCTTACACCTGGCAACCCAACACTTACATCTTCCCCGGCATCGCCACCTGCGTGTCCGGACAAGCGGCTGAGTGCGGTGCCAACAACTACAGCGTGTACTCGGTCAACCAGAATTTCCGGACCCCTTACTACTTCAACTACAACCTGAACGTGGAAAAAAGCTTCGGAAACGGGATGGCGGTGTGGCAGGTCGGTTACGTGGGCAGCGAAGGCCGCAAGCTTTCCATCATGCTGAATCTCAACCAATTCCCGAACACGATCTTCAATTCCGACGCGTTCGGAGATCAGGGTCCGGCCACCGGGGTCTACTACGGGCAGTATCCGAACTTCTCCTGCCAGGCCTGCTCCATCAACCAACTCAACAGCGTCGGCACGTCGAACTACAACGCGCTGCAGAGCACGTTGCGGTTACGAGCGTGGCACGGGCTGAGTGCTTCGTTTGCCTATACCTGGGCCCACGAGCTGGATGAAATCAGCGAGTACCGGGGCGCCATCCCGCTGGACAGCACGAATCTGAAGGCGGAGTACGGCAACGGAGATTTCGACACTCGCAACAACTTCTCAGCCACATTCACATGGGACCTCCCCGGTTCGTCGCATGGACCCAAGTTCCTCACCCATGGCTGGTCCGTGAACAGCTTGATGACCTTCCACGGTGGCCAACCCATCGACGAAACCCGCGGGGAAGGAAATGGGATTGGAATCGATGAGATCGCCAGTCCGTTTGCCGGAGTGTCGCACAAGTTTAACAAGGCTGGAGTTACCTGGATCAATCCCGCCAGCTTTGTGTCGCCCAGCGCCACGTTCCTGGGTACTCTGCGCCGCAACCAGATTTACGGGCCCGGCTTCTCGGACGTCGATCTGTCTGTGTTCAAGGCGATCCCGATCACAGAGCAGATCAGAGCCCAGTTCCGGGTCGAGATGTTTAACCTGTTCAACCGCATCAACCTGGCATCCGGTCCGGGCGCTACCACTACCGGCAGCGGCATTGTCAGCGACACCATCGGCGACTTCAACGGAGCTCCCGGAATTGGGCCCGGTGAAGCGTTCAACATGCAGCTTGGGTTGAAGATCATTTTCTAAGGGTCGTCTCACTCCTCGGCCCCTGCCGCTTGCGGCGGGGGCTTTTTTTGCTCCCTCAGGTCTGGCGCCAAATCCCCTTCCCAAGCCTAACCCAGCGCAACCGTCCTACTCCTTTGGTCACTACGTGACCCCGTTCCGGCGATGTTACCCTGCAGTTGTTCGATCCCTCCCCGTAAACGTCTGTACAAACATCTGTACAAAGCGTCTGTTTCCGGAGATCCCTGATGCGTCGCGCCTTTTCGAATTGCGCCGTTTCCGTAATCATTCTGTCCCTGGCTTCGCCACTTTGGGCGCATCACATTAAGAAGGGCGAGTCGGCCACGTTGCCGGTGACGACATCCTCGGCGCGGGCACGGTCGCTCTACGAAGAGGGAGTGGCCGACTACGAGAACCTCTACTTGGAACGCTGCAATGAGGACTGGCGCGCGGCGGTGAAGGAAGACCCGAATCTGGCGGTGGCCTGGATTTCGATTGCGTTGAACAGCGGCAATCCGCAGGAAGTGAACGAGGCGCGTGCCAAAGCCAAAGCGCTGGTGCCCAAGCTGACCGCGGGAGAGCAGTTGATGGTGGGCTGGATTATCAAGGTGCAGGAAGGCGACTACATCGAGGGCATCTCGTTGATGAACGATTTGCTGGAGATGTACCCGCACGACAAGCACCTGCTCTACCTGGCCGGGAACTGGCTGATGCTCGAGGAGGGCAACGAGCAGGCGCAGAGGATCATGGAAAAAGCGCTGGCGATCGACAAGAACTTTCCCGCGGCGCTGAACGACCAGGCTTACCTCTACGCGCGAAACCGGCAGTTTGATAAGGCGTTTGTGGACATGGATCGTTACGTGGCGCTGCTGCCCAAGGAACCGAACCCGCAGGATTCTTATGGCGAACTGCTCCGCATGGCCGGGCGCTTCGAGCAGTCTCTGTTGCATTATCGCGCGGCCTTGAAGCTCGATCCGGACTTCGTGACTTCGCAGCTCGGGCTGGGAGATACCTACGCTTTAATGGGCAACCAGGAACAGGCGCGGATTGAATACGAACGCGCCGTCCGCTACGCGCATAATGAGGCCGATCGTCTGACTTACGGCATGCAAAGCGCGATGACCTGGGTGCGCGATGGCAAGTTCAGCGAAGCCGACAAGGCCTTTGCGGAGATCGCGGCGACTGCCCACGCTAAGGATCAGGACTTGCAGGAGGCCCAGGCGTTCCGGCACATGGCGGAGTACCAGGCCGACGATAACGTCGCTCTGAAGTATCTGAAGCAGGCTCAGGAAGCGCTCAGCCATCGCGACATTGTGATGTCGGACAAAGACGAAGAACTTTCCCACATCCTGCGCAACCGGGTGGTACGGGCGGCGCGCGCGGGCGATCAGGCTCTGGCCGACAAGTCTCTGCAACAACTGGAAGCCATGGCCACCGGCAGCCGCAACCGGGTAATCCTGTGCTCCTATAACGGCGCGGCCGGGACCCTGCTGATGGATCAGAAGAAATTCGAAGACGCAATCGCGCGCCTCGAAGAGGATCAGGACAATCCCTTCACCATGGAGCTGCTGGTGCAGGCTTACTACGAAACCGGCGCGACCGACAAGCTGCATGAGATTGAAGGGAAGCTGCGCGGCACAAATTTGCCGACGATGGAGCAGGCCCTCGTGGTTCCGGCGATGCGATCGAGCCGGCCGATTATTTAGCGTGGTCCTCTAAACCGCTTCATCGAGCGGGCCAGGCCCAGAAACTCTCAGCAAACTCGCGGGTTTAGTGTAGATTTGGTGGGCACCTGCGAGTTGTTATGACAGCCCAAGCTGAGCGCCGCTCCCGGAAAAGAATACCCACCAGCGTTCCTGCGCGCGTGCGAACGGCGCACGGAGTGGAGCATTCGGTTCAAACCCGCGACGTAAGCAGCAACGGCGTCTTCCTCTATTCCAAATCTAAAATGGAAACCGGCGCCGAGGTCGAGCTGGTGCTGATTCTTCCACCCGAACTTACGGATGGCCAGAAATGCTGGGTATGCTGCCAGGCCACGATTGTGCGCGCCGAACAGGTGGGCAGCGAGTTCGGCGTAGCGGCGACAATAAAGCGCATGGACATCCTGCCCGAAGCCGCGATTTGATCGGCGCCGCTGGCGCCCGATTCTGGAGCAGTCGAGATTCTGACTTCTGCATCTAAGTTCCCAACGTTAAGCTGACCTCGGACCGAAATGTTCAGGCGTCGCATTGGGGGTCACACCAGGCGCGGGGTCGACCTGTGAAAAAAAACTTCCCATTGCATCGCCTTCGGTGCAATAATGGCGGCCCTAGAATTGCTCTCTGGCCAATCTCAGGAACAGGCGGGCCCAAGTATGTGGATCGAAAAATTGGCCGGCGGTGTGGTGCGAGTGCAGACTCCCATCGGCCCTCGGTATGTGATGCCATCATTTTTGCAGCGCATGCAATTGCTGTGGATGTTTCGCAATTTTCCAATTCTTCCGCACGCGGTGCTGAGCGGACGTCAACAGCGCATGGTGGACCAGCTGTGTTCGGAGCAGCCCTTTGAATCGATGGCGTATTCCGGCGACGGCATGGAAGAGGCGCCCGTGATCGGAACAGTCGAACGGCGTCCGGCGATAGGAACCGCGCCGTTACCGCCGCGGCGTCCGGTGGCGAGCGAAGGTTCACGCGGCCTTCCCGCGGAAGCGCAGCAACAGCCGTAGTGCCTGCTGCGCCGAACGAAAGCGGCCGCAGCACCTCGAATGCGGCGTCGCTGCGGACGTTCTCCGTGCGCTCTAAGATTCTGGCTTTACCCTGTGTCCTTCGCGTCGTCTGGGGTTGAAGAATTTAAGACGCGACCTTCGCGCCGATGCGGTAGCTGCCACTGCGCGCGGATGTTATAATTTTTGTTTCGTCCTTCCTGCACATCCCCACCGTGGGCGCGTAGCTCAATTGGCAGAGCAACTGACTCTTAATCAGTAGGTTGTAGGTTCGATTCCTACCGCGCTCACCACTCCTCGTCGAAGCCCCTGGTCTACTGACGTGTCGGGCTGCAAAGCAGTTTCGATAGGCGTGCCGACATTGGTCACGCTGCACCGTATGGGATTCCCCGCCTAATGGCATAAAATCATTCGAAGAACGAGGACGAAGCGGTGGTTCTTACCAAGCCGGATTTCGATGTCGCGATTATTGGCGGAGGGCCGGCCGGAGCCTCCATGGGCGCTTATCTGGCCAAGGCTGGCGTAAGTTGCGTTGTGTTCGAGCGCGAGCTGTTTCCCCGGCCGCATGTCGGCGAGTCGTTGGTCCCTTCTTCGACGCGCGTGTTCAAAGAACTAGATTTTCTTCCTCAGATGGAAGAGGCAAAGTTTCCCCACAAGTTTGGCGCAGTCTGGACTGCGGACGATAAGCAAAAGGTTCCCTACCAGTTGGGATGGGAGGGTCTGGCTCCGGATTGCCACGCTTACATTCGCGCCGATATTAGATTTGACGAGCGCGAGCAAGCAGGCGTCGACCGGAATTACACCTACCATGTGGACCGCGGCAAGTTCGACCTGATGCTGTTGCAGCACGCCAACAATTTAGGCGCGGCCGTGTACGAGGGCGTGAAGGTAAGCGCAGTTGATTTCGGTCCCCGTGAGCCGCTGGTGCGCTTCACCATGGGGCGCAACGGAAAAGAGATGGCCGTGAGCGCGAAGATGGTCGTCGACGCCAGCGGCCGCAACACTTTCCTCGGAAACCAGCTCAAGCTCAAGGTGCAGGATGCCGTGTTCGACCAGTACGCCATCCACAGCTGGTTCGATCACTACGACCGCAAGGTCTTCTCCCGGAAAGACGACCACCGCGACTATATCTTCATCCATTTCCTGCCTATCTCGAACACCTGGATCTGGCAGATTCCGATTACTGATTCCGTCACCAGCCTGGGCGTGGTGACGCAGAAAAAGAATTTCGCGAAATCGAAAAGCGACCGGGAAAAATTCTTCTGGGAATCCGTTGCCTCGCGGCCCATGCTCGAAGAAGCTCTGCGCAAGGCAGACCGCATCCGGCCTTTCAAGGATGAGGGCGACTACAGCTATGCCATGAAGCAGCTTTGTGGCGACCGTTTCGTTCTGGTCGGCGATGCCGGCCGCTTCGTCGACCCTATCTTTTCCACGGGCGTCAGCATTGCGCTCAACAGCTCGCGCTTCGCGCACAAAGACATCCTGGCTGCCCTGGAGAAAAACGATTTTTCGCGGCAAAGTTTCTCCACCTTCGAGAACACGCTGCGCGTGGGCACAAAGAACTGGTACGACTTCATCACCGTGTACTACCGTCTGAACGTGCTGTTCACCTACTTCATCAACGATCCCACGTACCGCCTGGACGTGCTGAAGTTGTTGCAGGGGGACGTTTACGACGACGCCGCGCCGCCCGTGCTGCAGAAGATGCGCACCATGGTCACCGACGTGGAGCAGAATAAGGATCATCCCTGGCACAAGCTGCTGGGCGATCTGACGTCGAACGCATTCCGCCCGGAGTTTTAGCGAGTGACCCGAGCGCTCGGTAAGGCCGCCGATGCGCTTTTGCGGAAGAGCGGAGCTTTGCTAAAGTGATACCGTGAAGTAAATTCCAAGATATTCTGCTGCAAGTAGACATCTCTTATGAATCGGCTGGCGATTGCGGCGACATTGCTGTTGCTGTGCACTTCTTTCCCGGCTTCTCTCGAGGCGAGCCACAAGGTGCCGCGCTACCTCAGCAAAGAGTCGAGCATCGACATGAGTCACATGAACCGCGTCTTTCTTGGCTGGGTCGATCTGGAACCCGACGCGTGGGCGCTCTACGGCTATACCTCCAGGGCCGACTGGAGCGACACGATTGCCGCTCTGAACGCCGGTTTTGCGCGCAGCGTGCAAGCGACCTACTTGCCTGGCCGAACCATTACCGCAGCCAAGGACAGCGAGAACGAGATCTCAGCGGCCAGCGACCTCTACATCAAGTTTTCGGATGTCAATGTCGACTATGAGAACGATCACCTGGTTCTTTCCATCCATTTAATCGACCTGAAAACCAACTCCGAAATTGCATCGATTCCAGCGAGGCTCTACTATGGGAACGCTTCCGGCATCAAGAATTACCTGAAAGCCGCGCTGGACGAAGTAGCCAAGAAACTGCAAGTAGAAGTTACGGGCGAGACGCAGGGGAAAAAGTAACCAGAGAAAGTCGCGAAGGAGAATTCAAAGTGAAACGGCTGGTGCTGATTGTGGGATTACTCGTTTGCTTAACCGCCCCTTCGCCCTTGGTGGCCCGGCCCCACAAGTATTCGAAAGAAACGCCGGTAGATATGTCGGGTATGAAGACCATCTTTCTCGGATGGGTCGACCTGTCTCCGGAAACCTGGCGCCTCTGGGGTTACGGGAGTAAGGAAGAATGGACGGATATAATCCGGGATTTGAACGTCGATTTCCAGAGTAGTTGTCAGGGCCAATATCTTGCGGGTCGGACCGTTACCTTCGCGAAGGACAGGAATGACGAAAATGCGGCGGGCAATGACCTGTACATTAAATTCTCGGACGTAAATATTGATCACGACTACTATGGCATTCGTTTATCGATTCACTTTATCGACCCGAAAACAAACACTGAAATTGCGATGATACCCTCTCGTCTCTATTACGAGAAGCGATGGTTCAAATTCCAGCTATATATGCGGGCGGCATTAGACGAAGTGAGCGCGAAGTTACAGGCGGAAGTTACCGGCGAGACCCCGGGTAAAAAGAAGAAGTAGACGAATCGATCGCGGCTCAGGCTTCGTTTTCCGTGCCTCCGGACGCCGATGTTAAAATGACTTTCCGACTCCCGTAGCCCTTCCTGAGCCTGGGACAACTGATATGGCGAGGTCCGCGATTTTTTTCGCGCTGTTTCTTGCGACCCACGCCTCCCTGGTCCTGCTGTACCCTTTCACCCTCTCGCGGTTCCTGCTCACGTTGCTGATTTACACGGCCGGCACGCTGATCATGCTCTTCCTGTTGTTTCATCCGCGCAATCAGTGGCTGGTCGACAACCGCTCTCGGGTGGAGGGCGACCGTTGCGTGGCTCTGACTTTCGACGACGGCCCCGACCCCGTGGATACACCCAAACTGCTCGATTTACTCCGTCAGAAAAATGTTAAGGCCACATTCTTTGTAATAGGCAAGCGTGCCGACCAGTATCCGGAAATCGTGCGCCGCGCCTGGGCCGAAGGCCACCTGATCGCCAACCACACCTGGTCGCATCGTCCTCTATTTTGTTTTCTCACGCCCTCGCGTCTGCGGACGGAGATCGAGCGCGGCACGGAAAGTGTGCGCCGCATTTGTGGTTTCCGTCCGCGCTTGTTTCGCTCGCCGGTCGGTCTGCGCCACCCGCTTCTGCGTCCCTATCTCAAGGACGCGGGATTGGAATACATTTCCTGGACCATTCGCACCCGCGACACGTTCGCCAGGGATTCTGGTGTTCTGGCACAGCGCATTCTGAAACAAGCGGCCGGCGGGGACATCATCCTGCTGCACGATCATCTGCCCGGTGGGACGCAGGTCATGCTGGAAGCCCTGCCTCGGGTCATCGACGAGCTGAGACAACGGGGATTTGACTTCGTGCTGGCCGGCCCGCGTGAGGATGCCGTCATCGCTATGCCGGGACCCGCGGCCTACGAATCCGCGCGTTGATTCTCGCACTCAACCGGGCCTGCTCAGCGAGCTAATCCCAGAGCCGAAACCACACCCAGAAATGCGCGACTCGCCACCCCGACAGGATCGAGCAAGACTCTGCGCCGTTCCAGCATGGCAGCCACCGGCTGCCCCTTATAGCTGGCAATCTGCCGGTAGCGCGACATGAAAAACAGCACCCGCAGAAAAAGTTTCCACTGGAGCGGGGCAAAATAATCGGGCGTCACGAACGGCACCGCATGCCCGTCCTTCACTTCGGCGACAAAGTCCTTGTAGGTTGCGGCCCGCGACAATGAGAGGATGGAACTGGCCACCAGCAGATGGCTGTCGCCTCCGCCGACCACCGGCTTGCGCCATTGCCGGGCGAGTTCCAGAACGCGATCGTTCTCCTCGCGCCGCCGCATCCCGTTTACTTCCAAGGCATGAATTGCCCAGCCGTACCGGGTGAGCAGATCGGTAACGGGAATGGTCTCCGGCCCTTTTCCCCAAAAAATGAGGGGATGGTTCAAGACCACCAGGCACCCGCTGGCGGCGAGCGTTTCAAACAATTCGTCGTAGCGTCCCCCGCGCGCGGCCGTCTGCATGCGAGCGTGGGTGTCATCGATTCCACTCTCCGGCAGGCCGCTCACTCCCAGGTGAAATAAGTGCCCCTGGTACCAAAGTGACAGCTCTTCGCTGAGTGCGATCCGCGCGTTCAGGTCGGGTCGGCCGCGCAGCAGAGCCAGGCTGCCGGCGAACTCGTCGTGATCGGTGATGGCCAGATGAACGTGGTCAAAGCCCCAATGAGCGGCCGCCGCGGCTTCGATCTGGTAGACGTCTTCGGGCGTATAAGGCGGGTTAAACGTGATCTGGGCATAATTCAGATCAGGAACATCCCCAAGGCCGAACGAGCTTTGCAGAATGCCGCTCAAAGGGCGCATAAACCCCAGCTTGACCACCTGGTTTAATGCCGCCAGCTTCTCCACCGAGTGGCACGAATGGTTATGCAGGGAAACCGCATAACCGAATTCGCGGTCCGGGTGCGGACACTCGCGGTAGGTATAGTTCTCAATTTTCCAGGCTGACCGTCGTCTCATCGCGTTCCGAAAAGGGAAGTCCCGCAAGTGTAATTTCAGCGGTCACACCCAGCAAGAAGAAGTTGTCGCAGAAGAATGCGATCTGATAGTCTTCGACCACTGGGTGTAGGCTGGGGGTGGGTCTCGGCGTAGGCGGAAACCTGCGAAACCCAAGGGGGATGGGCGTGCTGTATTCCATCGATTCGTCAGCGCAAAAGCCGCAAAGCGACGTCCTGGCGCGGTTATCGAAGTGCCGCCGGGTTCTGCTGATCGAGGCCAACGATATGCGGCGCTGGGTCGGTGGCTTGGTCACGCCCGAGGTTCACATCCCTCCGGTGGGGCTCATGTATGTCGCCAGCAGCGCGCGGCGACACAATCCTGACGTACACATCGAAATCCTTGAAACTTCGCTGGACGCCCGGTCCGACGAACAGCTGGTGGCGAAGCTGCTGGACTATCGCCCTGATGTCGTCGGAATCCGCAGCATCAGCCTGTTCGAGGATGAGCTCAAACGGGTCGCCGAGTTGACCAGGAGCGTTCTCGACATTCCCATCGTGGCCGGTGGACCTATCGCTACCGCCCGGCGCGGACCGCTTCTCAAATCCATCCCTGCAATCGATCTTCTGGTAGTGGGCGAGGGCGAGTTGACGTTTTCGCGGCTGCTCTCGGGAACCGCAACCAATGGGATGGTATTACGGCAAGGCGACGAGACCGTCGACCTGGGCGACGGAGATATTCTCGACAATCTGGACGAGCTGCCGTTCCCGGACTACAGCCTGGTCGATCTGAGCCGCTACGAACAGCACCTGAGTTATGCGTATAACCACCGGCGGCAAGGCGTCTTGCTCACCAGCCGGGGTTGTCCGTTCCTGTGCACTTACTGCAACACATTCGCCGGCAAGACGGCGCGGCTGCGTTCCGCGGAAAATGTTGTCGCCGAGATGGAAATGATGTCGCGCGATCATGCCATCGAAGACTTCTACGTGGTCGACGACATTTTCAACATGGACCGCAAGCGCACTGAGGCCGTCTTTCGCATGATTATCGGCCTCGGCAAGGATTGGCGCCTCTATTTCGTGAACGGCTTGCGGGCTGACATTATGACGCGTGAGCTGGTCGACCTGATGGCCGATGCTGGAACGGTCTGGGTTACTTACGCGGTTGAATCCGGAAGTCAGCGCATTCAAAAGCTGGTCAAGAAAAACATGCGTCTGGAGCAGGCCGCGGAGATCATCAACTACTCCCAGGACCGCGGGATGGTGGTGAATGTGAACACCATGTACGGGTTTCCCACCGAGACCGGAGCCGACGCGCAACAAACGCTCGACTACCTGGCCCGCTTGCACATGCCATCGCTTCTTCCTTACCATTTTTGTCTGCGCGGATACGACGGATGCGAAATCGTCGAGCAGGCGGCCGAAGCCGGGTGGGATACGACTGCCTTCCTGGCGGATGGTACGCTCTCCTATCACGACATGCCCCGGGGAACCGACACGTTTCCGAAGAGCGAGATGATGAAGCACCTGATCGATTATCATACGCAATTCGGCATGCGTAACCAGCAGCACCTGCGCCGGTCGCTCGACGTTCTAAGGGACAACGGATACACCGAGAACGATCTGGTGGATATGTACAGCGTGCTTCAAAATCGTTCGTTCCGGCATGTGGACGAAATTGTGGCCGGCTCAACAACGAGTGCCAAGGCCCCGATTGTCAAGGCGACGACCGTCAACGTAACGAACGTCAAGGCAAATGCATAAGCCCATCAAATATCTTGAAACAGCGATGTCGATTGCTGCCAACGGGGCGTGGCAGATATTTTGTTGGAGCAACAACCTCGTTCCCGAAAATCCATCGTTCACGCCGAAGTGGTCGGATAAGCCGCTGCTGAAGTCGCGCGAAAAATCGAAGCCTCCCCTGGGGTGGCCCCGGCAGACCGATTCGTTGTGTCCGCGTTGTGTGCCGGAGATCCGCCAGCAGATTGTCGACGGCAAGCAGGATTATCGCGTCCTGTTGAACGAGAGGCCCGGCGAAATCAAGGCGCAGATCATCGAGCGCGATGGAAAAATCCTGATGGTCAAGGATTGCCCTGTCCACGGACATTTCGAAGATGTCTTGTCCATCGATGCGGAATTCTTCCGGCATCTGGAGGAGACCTTTCCGGGCCGTGATATTCGTGCTCACAACGACGAAAAACTCCACAACCACGGCAGCAGCACCATCAAGCACGGGCGAGGCTCGGTTCTCACCGTCGACCTGACCAACCGCTGCAACATGATGTGCGACCCCTGTTTCATGGACGCGAACCAGGTCGGCTTCGTGCACGAGCTCGCCTGGGACGACATCAAGACGCTGCTCGACAATGCATTTTCCATTAAGCCGAGGCGCCAGATGTCGGTGCAGTTCTCCGGGGGCGAGCCCACCATGTCCCCGTATTTTCTGGACGCCATTCGCTACGCCCGCGAGCTTGGCTACGACAGTGTGCAAGCAGCGACCAACGGCATCGAGTTCGCCAAAAGCCCGGAGTTCGCGCGGCAGGCCGCGGAAGCAGGTCTACGCTACGCTTATCTTCAATTCGACGGCATCGGTAACCCGGCCAATTCCCATCGCAACGTCGGGAACCTGTTCGACGTGAAACTGCGGGCCATCGAAAACCTTCACTCCAACGGCGTGGAAATCGTGCTGGTCACAACGGTCGTCAACGGCATCAACAACGAGCAGGTGGGCCGTGTGGTGCAATTCGCGCTCGATAACCCGGACAAAATCGCCCTGGTGTCGTTCCAGCCCGTCTCGTTCACCGGCCGCGACGAAGCTGTCACCGACGAACGCCGCAAAGCCCAACGCTACACACTCTCGCACCTCGCCCACGACGTGAAAGATCAGTTAAACATCGGCGAACCCGTCCGCGACTGGTTCCCCCTCTCGTTCCTGAGCACCTTCTCCGACTGGGCCGACCTCGTGCACGGTCCCGACGCCGCCTGGGGCCAAGTCGCCTGCGGTTGTCACCCGAATTGTGGGGTGGGGATGGCGGTTATGGTGGATAAGGAGACGCGGGAGGCGGTTCCGGTGACGGCGTTTCTGGATGCTGGCCAGTTTGCGAAGGACGTGGCGAGGGTCAACGATTGGGCTCGCGGCAAGTGGTTGTCGGTGGTGGGGATGGCTCTGGCGCTGGTGCGGAATTACGATGCGTTTCGTGCGCCGAAGCATTTCCGCGCGGTCGACATGTTGCGGAAACTCGACAAAGGCATGGGCGCGACGGGACGTGACTACGGCGACGTCTCGGGCAAGCGGACGATGGACGACATCCTTCGCCGGCGGCGCGACCGCTGGAACCTGCTGTTCGTGGCGGGTATGTGGTTCCAGGATCTGTTCAACTACGATTTCCGGAGGACCGAGCAGTGCATCATTCCCTATGCCACGCAAGAGGGGGAGATTTCTTTTTGCGCTTACAACACCGGGATGGGGTGGCGGAACATCATTGAGAAGATGCACATGACCGCCACGCTGACCAAATGGTACGAGGAGCACGGCCGGCATGAGATTTTCGCCGGGGGCAAGAGCGTGAAGCTCAGCAGCACGGAGCATCATCTCGTCTTGAAGGACGAGATTGTCACGAGCGAGGCCCAGCATGACCTCGAGCAGCTCGGCATCGCGAAGAACGCCCGCGAGGAGAAGTTGCGCGCGCGTGCGGAGCGGATTAAGCAGGAAGAAGAAAACTTACGTATGGCCAAGCTTTACCGTGAGTTTGTGTTGAAAGAACGGCCACTCCCGAACCTTGTGCAGATCGGGCTCGGAGACGCGGGAGCTCCTGCGGAAGCAGAACGGGAAGCCGTGGGAGGCTGCGGAGATTAGTTGGAAACGCGAGTGCGGTTGTGGCTCCCTCAGGGGCTAAAGCCCGCACGGAATTTTGCGCTTTACGCGGCGCTGAAGCGCCGCTCTTCCACGGTGGTACCCTCTATCGCGGTAGTAGCCTGCGCCACGCGGTAGCCTGCGTCACGCGGTAGCCCGCGCCACGTGGTAGCCTGCGCCACGGTAATTGCCTCGATTCGAACTCGAATCACGCGCCGCGTAGGGCGCCGGTGGACGCGGCTTCGGAGGGAGATTCGGAAACTGGTGCCAGGCCTCTCGCGTCCAAGCCTCTCGGGTCCAAGCCTTTCGAGTCCAAGCCCCTCGGGCGCAGGAGATTTGTCTCCCTCAAGTAGGCCTGGGGATCCATCAGCGTCTGGGTGCGCGCCAGAATCTGTGCCAGGCGCGGAATATCGCGTACCCGAACCTGGCTGAGCCACTGCCACCACTTCTTTTTTCCCGCGATGTTAAGAACGCTGCGCCGCCACGACTCACAATAAAGCTCCCAGAAGCGCTCTACCGGCAGGCGTGGCTGCCAAAGCAGGTGATGCAGATCGTACTGGCTCCAGTCGAAGACGTCGATCTTCTTCTTGCTTTTTTCGAAGTAATAAGTGCCCGGCAACGGAGTGAGAATGGTAAATCCCACACGGTAGAGTTGGTGCTCGTCGATGAAATCCCACAGTCGTTGAAAATCTTCCTCGGTAAAATCGGGATCGATGATGAAGTTTCCCGTCACGCCGAATCCGAGTTCGCGGGCAATGCGGACGGCTTCGACGGTCTTGTTGATGTCGGCGTCCTTGACCAGTGAGTTGAGGCCCGGGCTGGTGGCGGATTCCAGGCCGAAGAAAATGTCGAAGCTTTTCGCCAGCGGACGCCAGAGCTTCAGCAGGTCGGCATTTTCCGTGACCAGATCGGCGCGGGTTTGCACCAGCAGCAGGTTCTTGCGCTCTTTCGACCGGAGCAGGGTGCGGCCTAATTCTTCGCTGCGCTGCCGGTCGGCCCAGAACAAATCGTCGACCATGAACAGGTTGCGGCCGGTAGCCTCGAAGTCGGCGCGCACCTGGTCGGGCGCGTGGCAGCGATAGGTTCGCTTGTAGAGTTGCCATACCGAACAGAAGTTGCAGCGGTAGGAGCAACCGCGGGCCGTTTCCATGGTCCACATGGGCATGTAATTCAGGCAGGCGTAGCGCTTCTGGTAGCGCGCGACGACGGAGCGGTCCGGGAGGGGCATCTGTGCCAAATCCAGAAAGCGCCCCGGCTGCGCGGCGGTGGCCTGAAACCGGCCGTCTCCCTTGGGAAGCAGCAGAGAGGGAAGTGTATCCAGCGGGCGGCCGTTTTCGACCGCGTCGCACAACGCCGGCAGTAACGTCTCGCCTTCGCCGATGCAGATTGCGTCGACGGACCGGTTGAGGTCGACGGCCTTCGGGTAGGCAGAGATTGCGTGGCCACCGATGGCGACAAAAATCTTCGGGTTGTGGGCTTTGATCTGGTCGGCCAGCCGGAGGCACTCGGGAGCCTCAAGGATATGCAGGCAGGAGATGGCGGCCAAGTCAGGCTGGCACTCGCGCAGAATCTTGGCGATGCCGCGACTCTCGAAACGCATGTCCGCCAACTGGACGGAATGCCCCGCCTGCCGCAGCGCCGCCGCCAGGTACATCAGGCCTAAGGGCTCGGTCTGAAAAAAGGGAGACAATCCGAACTGAGCGGTTTCCGGGTAAGGCCTTAGCAGCAGGATTCGCACAGGCTACCTCCCTGGCACCGGTTCGGCCCGATTCCCGTGCGTGGCAACTCAAGAACCCCCGATGGATGAGTCATTGCATTCGTGGCGATGCAACGGCAAAAAGTGTGTTCCCGGACTCCGATCCCTCCATAGGTTGGTCCAGGACCTGCCGATTGAACGCGACAGGTTACTTTACTTGGGGGAGGGATTGCAATACAGAATTGTCCTGCGCCGTTGGTTAGTTGTACGGCGTAAGAAAAGGCCATTACCGCTCAATTTAGTTCCGTAATCGGGATGAATCCCGACCGGGGCTTTGCTGGCTGAATTCAACCATTATCCTGGCGGACCATGTTTTTGCCGCGGCCGAACGCGTGATACACTCAAAAAATCCAGCGTTCTTCTCTCGCGCATCTCCGCCGACGCTGGAAGCTGCGGCATGCGAACCTGCGCGCTCATTCCGGCGTTCAACGAAGTCCCTTACATCGCCGAGGTGGTGAGGGGCGCTCAACAACATGTTGAAAAAGTCGTCGTGATTGACGATGGTTCCGGCGACGGAACGGGGCAAGTTGCCCGGGCTGCCGGAGCCACTTGCCTGCGATCGCCAAGGAATTGCGGGAAGGCCTCGGCGCTGCGACTGGGCATCGAATTCGCGCGGGCCGAGAACTTTACCCACGTGCTCACTTTGGACGGCGACGGCCAGCATTTGCCGGAAGATATTCCTGGCATGCTTCGGGTGGCGGAAGAGACCGGAGCGGACCTGGTGATTGGGGCGCGCTCGTTCGATCGCGCGTCGATGCCGCGGTCTCGCTATTATTCCAACACGATTGGCAGCCGGATCGCCTCGTCACTGGTGGGGCGGGAGATTCGCGACAGCCAGAGCGGGTTCCGGCTGTTCCGGCTGGATAAACTTCAGGGGACCAAACTGCGGAGCCGGTTCTACGAATTCGAGATGGAAGTGCTGATCAAGATGGCGCGGTCGGGTTGCACCATAGCGCACGCGCCGGTGCAGACGGTCTACCACGATGGCCATGCGCGCTCGAAGATGAAGCCGGTGCGGGACACGGTGCGGGTTTGCCTGTGGTCGCTGGCATTTCGTTTTCTGGGAGCGTGACGTGAGCGCGCGGATCAGACTGCGATGTGCGCTGCTAGGATTCCTGATTTTTGCGGCAGTGCTGGCGGCGCAGTCGGACAATCTTCACTCCGGCGAGGTTCAGTCGGAAGCCCATCAGTCCCGCGATCTGCACCCCGGCGATCGTGAGTCGGACGATCTGTTGAACCGGATTTGGGAGGGAGTTCAGCAGGCGCAGAAAAAATACACGAGCAGCTGCGGGGCCGTTACCGAAACCCGAACTTCCAGCCTGATGGCGAAGCCGATGGTGCTGCGCGGCAAGTTTTGCGCCGAGGGCACGGCCCGGTTCGCACTGGAGTATTTCGAACCTGCCAGCGTGCGCATTCGCTACAACGAGAACACCCTTAACGTCACGACCGGCGACAAGACCGAGGTCATGGAAGTGGGAAGCGACGTTCGCCGCGCCCAGTCTTATTTCAGCCGGGAAAGCTCCATCGGAAACCTCAAAAAAAACTTCACGATCACCGTGCAGGAGAACATCGGAGATTTTGAAATGAAGCTGTTTCCGCGGACGGATAATTTTCGCCGCAGGGTGAATTATCTTGTGGTGAAGCTGGACAAACGGAACTTCCTGCTACGGTCGCTGGAGGTGGACGGCAAGAGCGGCGTGAACAGCGTATTCGTGATCGACGTCAATTCGCTGAATCCGAAGATTCCGGCGGAAACGTTTGAGGTTTACAAGCCGTGATTGAGCGAAAAGTGATTGGGCGAAAGGTGATGGAGCGAAGTGAAATCGAGGCGATGATTCCGCATCGCGCTCCGTTCTTGTGGATCGACTGGGTGGAAGAACTGGAGCCGGGAGTGCGTTGTGTTGCGGTGAAGTTCGTCGATCCTGCGAACCCGATTTTTGCGGGACATTTTCCTGCCAAGCCGATTCTGCCGGGCGTTCTTCTGATCGAGGCGGTGGCCCAGACCGCGGGAGTGATGCTGGGATCGGCCGCCCCGCAGGGGGACGCCAGGGTGGGAGGAGGAGTGGCGCTGCTTGGGGCAGTAAACTGGTTCAAGTTTCTCAAGCCCGTGACTCCGGGGCAGGAAATGCGCATCGAAACCAAGAAAATAACCGAGGCTGGCCGCATGGCCTACATCGGGGGCACGGTTTGGGCGGACGGGGAGATGGTAGCGAGCGGCGAGTTGTCGGTGGTATCGGCCTGATGGGCGAACCTGAGACCAGGCTTACGATGGCAAAGACCACGAGGTGATCCGAACATTTCAAGGCCGCGTGCGGGAGTTCGCCAGCGTCTTGCTGAAGGAGAACCTTGACCCCGGCCGAGCCGCTGCCGCAGTCTTCCTTGGAATCTTCGTCGGCATCTTGCCGATTTACGGGTTTCAACTTCTTGTGGCCGTGAGTCTCGCTTTCTTCTTCAGGCTTAACAAGCCGCTGACTGTGGCCAGCACTTTCATCAACAATCCGCTGCTTCAGCCCCTGATCATAGTGTCCTCGGTGGAAGTCGGTTATCTTCTGCGCAGCGGCTCATTTCGCCCATTCCGTCTCTCTGCGCTGTCCGGCGCGCACGTGAAAGAAGAGCTTGTGACTTGGGTGATAGGCAGCGTGGTGTTGGGGTTGCTCCTGGGTGGCGCCGGTGCGGCAATTACGGCGGTTGTGGTCCAGGTGAAGGCGTCTGGTAATCCTGGGTTGCGGGACCGCATTCGTTTTGTGAACAAGATGTTTGCCCAATGCGACTGGGCCGACCGATCGTTCGTCCGGTGGAAGCTGCGGCTGGATCGCATCTTCGGATTGCTGGCGGGGTTGCTTGCCGCCGAAGACCTGGGATCAGGGACGGTCGTGGATTTAGGCTGCGGGTATGGCATGGCTCTGAGTTTTGCAGCTTTCGACGACGGCAGCCGGCGCCTGGTCGGTTGCGATCTGGATGCGCATCGCATCGCGGTTGCTCGCGAGGCGCTTAGTACGCTGCACGCGGACCTGAACGTTGCCGACGTTCGTGGTCTTGATCTTCCGCCGGCTGGTTTGATTCTGATTCTGGATGTCTTGCAGTATCTGGGCGCCGATGAGCAGCTAAGCTTGCTGCAACGATGCTGTTCGGCCCTTCTGCCTAATGGACTGCTGGTTTTCCGCGTCCACGATCGCGAACGCGGCCTGTGGTCTGTAATTACCCTGGCTTTTGATCGGCTTGTGTTCGCCTGTGGACGCGTTGGGGTGCAGCCCGTGACGCTTCCGGCTACGCAGTACGAGAGTGTTCTGGAGAATGCCGGCATGCGGGTGGAAGAGCGCCGGTTTCGAAACCGTCTACCTCTGGCACATATCCTGTTCATCGCGAGAAAATCGTTGGCGGGGGGTACCACGGAGGAGGCAGCGGGGGCCGTAGCGGAGGTCACGGCGGAGGTCACGGCATGATGGTCCGTTTCATGCGACTGGTGGGCCGCGTGGTGGTAGGACATCCGGGGTTGGTGACCGCCATTAGCTTGGTCGGGACCTTGTTGCTGTATGCGAACATCCACAACCTGCGAACTGGTACTGATCTCACCGATCTGTTCGGGAATCGCGATCCACAATGGCGAGCCGCGAGCCAGATCGGCAAAGAGCTAGGTTATGGCAACCAGCTTTTCGTGCTGATCGAAGCTCCAAACGCAGGAACGTCAGAAGGCGCGGACTCTACTGGCCAGATGGAAGAAATGGCCGACCGCCTCACCGCCGACATGCTCGCCGGCGGTCTGTTTCTGCACGCGCGCAGCGGCTTGCAGGACGAAGAACTGCTCAACATGGTGCGGTTCTTTACCTGGAACTTTCCGTCATTCGCGCTGCCCGGGCAAACGGAAGATCTGAAGCGGCGCCTCGATCCAAGAACGATCCATCAAACCGTTCGCCGCGCCGCCACCGAACTGATCACGCCGTTCTCGTCTCTGGGAACGAATTATTTCGTTGCCGATCCTCTGGGCCTGATGGAAGTAGAGGCGCGCAGCGGCCGCGGATTTTCGCAGTTCGCCAATTTCGACCTCAACTGGGGATCCGGAAACCGGTTCTTCAGTAAAGACCACAAGGCACTGCTCATCATTGCCGAGCCCCGCCAGTCGGCGATGGACTACAAGTTCGCCGAGCAAGTTGTGCACTGGACCCGCGATCACATCCGCTCAACGGCCGCGGAACCCGATTTCAGGGACTCCGGAGTGAATGCCCTCGCCGCCGGCGCGTACGTTTACGCCGAGCAGGAGCACCAGTTCATCGAAACCAATATCCGCCGAATTTCCCTGATTTCGATTATCGGCAATCTGCTGTTGTGCCTGCTGATTTATCCGAGGATTCCACTCCTGCTTCTATCGCTGCTGCCCGCCGGCTTGGGCATTTTGTGGACAACAGGCGTCGCAAGTTTTTATCCCGGAGAAGTAAATCTGATCAGCCTCTCGTTTATCGCGATCCTGGCGGGACTGGGCGACGACCAGGTCGTACATTTCTTCAACCGGGTGCCGCAGGAATGGGCCAAGGCCGGGGTGCTGAATAATGCCACGCTGAACGACGCCGTGCTGCGCACTTTCGAAACTACCGGGCTTAGCGTTGTGTTCTGCATCGTAACCGCGGCCACGGCGACCGCCGCGCTGGCTACATCCAGTTTCAAGGCGTTGGCGGAGTTCGGGTTCATCCTGACGGTTGGAATGTTTATGATGATGTTCCACACTCTGTTGACAGTTCCCGCGCTGATGGGGCTGTGGTGGCGAGTCTCGAAGCCGCGTGCGCCGCAGACCATCACCTTCCGCATCCTTCCCTGGATCGCACGGAAGACCGTCGACTTTGTGGGCCGGCACGCCCGCCTTGTCGTCGGCGTGGGCCTGGGGATGTTCCTGTTGTCGTTAGCGTTTCTGCCCACCATCAAACTCGGAGCGCACTTCGATATCGCCGGCGCCGATAACCCTGCCGTGGCCGCGCAGAACCGGCTCTCCGCAAGGTTCGGCATTGAGGGCAGTCCGAACATACTTCTGATCTCTGGCAGCGAACAGGAAGTTCTGGGCCGGGCCGAAAAATTGACGGCCGGGCTGGAAGGTTATCAGCAACGCGGCGTCATCAAGTCCATCTTCTCCCCTACCTCGTTGCTTCCGTCCGTTCAAACGCAAACCGAACGCGCGAGTTCGCTGGAAGGCGTCAATCTCGCGGCTTCCGCCCGCGCCCTGGAAGACTCGCTGCGCGAAAATGGTTTTCGCACCGAGCCAATCCAGCCCTTCATCGACCGGCTGCGAAAACTGGGACGAACCGACGACCCGATCACGCTGGAAACCGCCGCCAAATTCCTCCCGCCGGGCCTGCTCGACAACAGCATTCGCAAGATGGCGGACGGCAGCTACGTGGCGGCCATCGCTTTTTACGGCACCGATCCCGACGCTGTCGAGGTCATTCCCGAGAGTGTGATCTCCTCCTGGCGAAATCAATTTGGTCCGTTCGTGGAGTTTTCGTTCGACAAGATGAACCGCGATATGCAGAACCAGGTGCTTCATGACAGCCGCCGAGCGTTGGTGTGGACCGCGGCCGGCATCTTGCTGATTGTCTACCTCACCTTTCGCAATCTGCGCGTATCCCTCATCGTGTTGATCCCGATCATATTCGGGATTGTTGTGACGTTCGGACTATTGCTGCTGGTGCGGCACCGTTTCAGTTTCATGTCGATTACGGCGATTCCGCTCATCATCGGGATAGGGATCGATAATGGAATCCATTTAGTGCGCCGGTACCTGGAGGGCCGTCATTTGGAGGGCCGTTACCTGGAAAACGACAGCACCGGGATTCTCGTGATCGCTAAGGCTTCGGGCGCGGCTATCATTCAATCGAACCTGACCACGATCGTCGGATTCGGCGCGCTGATGGCTTCCAGTTTCGCGCCGCTGGCCGAAATGGGGCTGGTGACTTCGTTAGGCGTCGCACTGGCGCTGGCCGGCGGGCTGTTGTTGATTCCCGCCGTCATTCTGTTGGGGGAACAACGCCGCCGGGCAACCAGCGCCGCGACGAACGCTGCAACAAACGAAACGAGCGCTGGTTGATCAGCATCCAGGTCTTCATTCAGCGTTCGAGTCGGTTGTGTGCAATTTTGCACACTGCCTTACGGTGCGGGTCGACCTGCAAATGTTTCGTATATACTGCAAACATCCAAAGCCTTTATTGATGAAATTTATAGTTGAGGCGGCACGTTCGCGAAACGTCATCGACACGCTCTCGTCACGATACCTCGGGCTGCACCACCGATTCCTTTCCGTGACCGTCGATCAAGTTCCGATCCTAGATTTTGGGACTTAATTTTCATGAAATCGTCGCTCCGCTCGGCAACGCTGTTCTTCCCTGGATCGTTCTGCGGGTTCTTCTTCCGAGTGGCAGGTTTTGGGAGAATTTTCCCAGTTCTGCTGTTCTCGGGTTTTCTGTTTTTGCCGTTGACGGCGGAAGCCGGTCTACCGCGGGCCGCGGTATCGATTCCGGCGGACCAGAACCTGGCCGCGGGATTAAAGGCCGCCGAGCAGTGTGACGTTCCCAACAAATTGATCGTGTTGCCGCCGCTGGCTTTCAATTTCGCCGCTGTTGGGAGCGTGGGCGGCGATTTTGCAGATGGCGTTATGTTGGTCGCGCCCCAAGATCACGAAATCTGGTTGCATGCGGTTGTTGGATCTGGTTCTCTTGCTGGGAACGAGTCCGAGAAGCAGATTAGCGAGAGGGTCGATTTTTTTCTGAGGGGAATGCCTCTTTCTGCGCCCGCAGTACGCGGACTCATTGTGGAGATTAAGGAGCCGCTCGCGGCTCCCGACCTAGTTGCGTTCGGACTGGTACGGTTGGCGCTGGCCGCGAAGGCCAGCAATGCGGGATTGCGGCTGGCATTTGTTTTCCCGCCCGGATTTGTCGCCCGGCACGGCGATATCGTAAAGCGGTTGGCCACCTATTCCGATCTGTTGGGAACGACCTATTACGAAGGCTGGCGCCAGGATGCTGCGTGGATTGCCGAACAGGCACTGAATAAACCGCTCATTCTGAAACTGGATGCCGGGACGTCCACGACCGCCTCTGCATTCTTGCCTGCGATGCTCGCGGCCAGCGGCACCTCGGTTGAAATCGTGTGGTCAGAGCCGCCAGACGCCAAGGCCGCTGTCGCCGTGTGCACAGTGAACAGCTTGATGACGCGTTCCATCACGAACAACATGTTCCCGTCGGATGCCGCGTCGTCGCCGTTCACTCTCGCCGTGGATGGGGTGGGGAACGGAGAACACCGCTGGTTCAGCGGCGGGCCGTCGGATGTGGTGATCGTAGCGCGGGTGGATGGGAACCCCGGCCACTCGAAAACGGTTAGGCTCCAGGGCATCAAGCCGGGACCATTCGAGATCAAGTGGTATGACCCCGCGACAGGTGCTCAACTCCCGGCGGGCGAACCGACGAAGACTGACAAGGGGTTCGCGCAGAAATGCGACTGCACCAGCGAGTACGCGTTGATTTCCATCCACAAGCCAAGTGACGCCGATCAGACACCGTATAACACGGTGGAAGTAAAGGGCGGAGTCGATCTCAAGATTGAGGAAATTATTGCCCGCTGGCAGCAGAATCGCGAAGCGCAGAAACAGAGGCTGGCAAACTATCTGGCCTCCAGTTTCATGAGCCTGCACTTTGAAAGCACCAATCTGGGGCCGGGGTTCGACGTGTCCATGCAACTGGAGGAGTTTTTTAGCCGCGACGGCCAGATGGAAGTGGCGCAGAAAGAGTTTTACGTCAACGGCGTGAAGTTCGGGAAGAATCATGAGTTCCCGCTGCCGCAAATCGAGCCGGAAAAAGTGCTGACCCAGCCCCTCGAACTGAAGCTCAACGAGCGCTATGACTACAAGCTATTGGGCACCGAGCAAGTCAGCGGAGCCATGTGTTACGTGATCGGAGTCGAGCCCAAAGTGCGGGATAAGTCGCGGGATAAGTCGCTGAGCGAGGTGCTTTACAGCGGCAAAATTTGGATCGACGGCACTACTTTTCGCGAAGTGAAACAGTACCTCAGTCAACGCGGCGCCAGGAGCAACGTGCTGGTGAATACCGAGACGCAGAATTTCGAGTTGGTTTCTGACCCTAACGGCCATCAGTTCAACCTGCTGCGATCCATCTCGGCGCAGCAGTTGCTGAATGCCGCGGGGCGGGATTTTGTGGTGCAGCGGAAGGTTCAGTTTTCGAACTATCGCATCAATAGTCCGGAATTCAGTGGTGCCCTCGCGGATGAGCATAGTTCCGACGACCCCATGTTCCGCGACACCGATCAGGGATTGCGGTCGCTGCAGAAGAAAGGCGGCGAGCGGGTTTTGGTGGACAAGAGCGTGAAGCGCATCGAGTCGCTGATTGCCGGTGCGATGTATGGAGGTACGTTCAACTTTCCCATTCCGTTTCTCGGCATCAGCATTGCGGATTTTGATTTTCACCACACCGGCGCGCAGCTTTCGACTTTCTTCGCCGGCCCTATCCTGGTTTCCGACCTCTCGAAGCAGTACCAGCCGAAATTCCGCCTGGCGCTGGATCTGGCGCTCTCCGGCCTGCCCGGCGAAAACCGCATCTACAGCAACAACACGGAATTGCTGCAAGGGGAAGTATGGACCTGGGAGCAGACCACCGGGCTGCGCGCCTCCTGGCAAGCCAGCACCCATCTCAGCGTGACGGCGAACACCTACTTGGCGTATGACAACTTTCTCCGGACCAGTAGCGCGGCCGAGGTATACGAATTGCCTCGCAACGGCTTGAACGTACTGCCGGGCCTGGAAATAAAATACAGCCGCAAAGGTTACGTGTTCGACGCGCAGGGAACGCGAGGCGAGCGCATCAACTGGAGGCCGTTCGGATGCACATCGCTGGCCCTGCCTCCGGCGGGATGCGGTTCTTCATCGTCGAGCCCTCCGCCGCAAAACACTTTGCTGACGCAGCGTCCGCAAGACGCGTTTACGCTCTACAACGCCGATTTGAACAAGGATTACTACATCGGAAAGTTCACCAAGGGTGGGTGGGATCTTTCCTACTGGGGCGGAAATCAACTGGATCGCTTTTCGCGTTATTTCCCGTCGTTTCTTTCGTCGCCGCGACTGCACGGCATTCCTCCCGGCACGGATTCGTTTGACGCCATCGCCATGGCGAATGTGCACTACGGTTTCCATCTGCTTGATTTCATGAAGATCGACGGCATGTACGCCTATGCGCGCGCCCGCAACCAGGAGGAATCCCTGCAATTCCGCAAGTTCGATGGCCTGGAGGTTAACTTCAACACGCCCGGCCCTCTGGGCACGCTGGTGCAAGGCACAGTTTCCTACGCGCTGGACGGGAATATAGCGCGTTACAACTCCCGTTGGGCCGCTTATATTCTGATCTTCAAGCCGTTGCACTAAATTCAACGATATGGCTGAAAAAGCGCCTAAGGATCAGATCACAGATCAGAACCCCGGTCAGAAGACGGCGCTGGTCACCGGCGCTTCAGGAACTATCGGCGCCGCCATCGCGCTGGCTCTGGGGGGTGCGGGGTTCCGCGTAGCCGTGCACTATCGTCATGGGAAGGAAGCCGCAGAGGGAGTGGTCGAGCGCGTCGTCGCGGCGGGCGGAAGGGCGCTGGCCGTGGAAGCGGATCTCTCCCAACAGCAGAGTGTGGCAGCCATGTTCGAGCGCATTGAGCAGAAATTCGGTCCGGTCGATTACCTAGTAAATAATGCAGGTATCAACCGCGATGTCCTGCTGGCGTTTATGTCGGAGGAGCAGTGGGATGAAGTGATCAACACCAATCTCCGCGGCACATATTTGTGCTCGCGGCTGGCGTTACCGGGCATGATGAGACGGGGGAGCGGGGCAATCTGCAATATCGTGTCGCCCAGTGGAGTTCGTGGGCAGGCCGGCCAGTGCAACTACTCGGCTTCAAAAGGCGGCATTATCGCTTTCACCAAGGCGCTTTCTCGCGAGGTGGGGCAATTCCACATCCGGGTCAACGCCGTCTGCCCGGGCGTGATTCCCAGCCCCATGTCCGCTAAGTTAATAAAAACAGAGGAGAAACGCCTGCTTTCCGAAATTCCTCTAGGGCGTTTTGGCAAGCCCGAGGAAGTCGCACCGCTGGTAGTGTTTTTGGGGTCTCAGGAGGCAAGCTACATCACCGGACAGGTCATCGCAGTGGATGGCGGACTGCTGTAGGTCGAGTCATTTTGCTGGCGGGAAGAGAAAATCAGCAACCACTAAGGGCACTAAGTCACACAAAGGAAAGCCTAGAGAAGGCCTTTTGGACACTCCCTCTGGTAAATTTCCAGGAGTGAGCTTTGTGGTATGCTCTGGTGCTGTAAATGAACAATATGGCGAGCGTTAAAGAACAACTTAAGCCCATTATATTGAGGAGCTTGCGGATCACTGACCTGACCCCGGCGGATCTGCGCGACGACCAGCCGCTGCTTGGGGGCGAGCTGGAAATCGATTCGATCGACATTCTTCAACTCGTGCTTGAGATTGAGAGGCATTTCGGGATCAAGCTGGTGCAGGCCAAATTCGACCAGAAACACCTGGAAAGTGTTAACGTTCTGGCGGCGATCATCGAATCCAAGATCATTGAATCCAAGATCGAAGCCAAAGTGGCAGAAGCCAAGACCTGACACCCGCAGTCCCCAATAGGCGCCACCGCGTTTTCCAAGCAAATATGTACTGCGTCCAGCTCGAGTACCAGGGTCCGGTGTTGAAGAGTAGGTCGACGCGTAGGGCGTGCGGCGACATTTGGGCGGGCGGAAGGTGACGCGCTGGTACGAGCACCGGTTTCACAATGACACGGCGCTGCGGATGATATTTGTCATCATGCCGAGGCTGCCGCGCTTCCTGCATCCTCCCGTTGCGGCGGTGACGGCGCTGATCTTCTTTTTCATGTTGAAGCAGGAGCGCCGGGCGGTAACCGGGAATTTGCGGCAGGTCTCGGGCAAGCGTGGGCTGGCATTGCAATGGAAAGTGTATTGGGTCTTCTATTCGTTCTGCGATCTGATGGTTTCCTATTGTTTTGTCCCCCAGGCCACACATTCCCAATTGCTCAGTATGCTGGTGGAACCGGAGCGGGGCGGCGACAAGATCGACCAATGCCTTGCGGCGGGTAATGGGTTGATTGTGTGGACGGCGCATGTAGGGAATTGGGAATTTGCTTCCCGCCTGCTGGAAATGCACGGGCGGCCGGTCAATGTGGCGCGGGTGGTGGAAGACAAACCGGCGGAGATCACGCTGCGGAATTTGATGGCCAGCGAGCGGCTCAAAATTGTGGATCTCAGCGGTGGAGTGCCGGCCACGATTGAACTTTTACAGGCGCTGCGCCGAAACGAGATTGTGGCGATGCAGGGCGACCGCGTGTACCAGCGTCACAGTGCCGAGGTGCCTTTTTTTTCTCAGCCCACTTCTTTTCCACTCGGGCCTTTTCTGCTTTCGCAGGTCTCGGGGGCCCCGGTGCTGCCGGGCTTCGTGATTCGCCAGGGGTGGCTGCGCTACCGCGCCCTGATGGGGGATCCGATTCCGCCGGCGCCATCCCAGGTCACATCCCCGGTTCCATCCCAGGTTTCATCCCAGGCCACACCCGGCGACGACAACCGCGATGCCGGCCTGCAGGAAGCTTTGGGACACGCCGTGCGGTTTCTGGAAAAAACGTTGACGAGCCATTACGATCAGTGGATGAATTTTTTTGAGTTCTGGCCGGTTGCCTCCCGTGAGTGACCTTCGAATTAGTGATCTTCGAATTAATGACTCGCGGAAAACCATCGTGGTTACTGGTATCGGCATTGTCAGCCCTTATGGGATCGGGCTGGACTGCCTGCAGGCTGGCATGTTAGCCGGCAAGTGCTGTCTGGCGCCCACGAAGGATGTGTATCCCGGCTTCGAAGGAACCACCGCAGCGGTTGGCGGCTTGCCGCTTCCGGCGAACGGCGCCGATTCCCGATATTCCCGAAGCGATCGAATGGCGATGGTGGCGGCGCGGGACGCAGTCGCGAACTTCGATTGCGAGAGCGCTGCCTTCCGCGAGAGCGGCGTGTACATGGCCAGCACGGTGGCGGGCTTAAGCGAGATAGATCCAGCAATTGCTGAGGATCCGGCCGCATGGTACCGACGGGGCAGCGGTCTCGCGCGGGCCGCTTCGTATCCGCCGGCGCACGTTGCCGACGCTGTAGGCGACCATTTGGGAGTTCGCGGACCACGCTGTGCGGTCTCGGCCGCTTGCGCTTCCAGCGCGATGGCAATCGCGCTCGCCGCTAACATGCTGCTCGATGGCGTCGCGCCGATGATGTTGGCGGGAGGCAGTGATGCATTGTGTCCATTTACGCTGAGCGGCTTCAGTTCGCTGCAGGCGCTGGATCCGGAGCCTTGCCGGCCCTTTGACTTGAATCGCAAGGGGTTGAATCTGGGTGAAGGAGCCGCGGTGCTGGTGCTCGAAACGCTCGCCGCCGCCGAGGCGCGCAATGCCCACGTCCTGGCTGTGCTGCGAGGATGGGCTATGACGAACGACGCATTTCATTCCACCGCGCCGCAGACTCAGGGCAACGGCCTGGCGGATTGCATGCGCCTGTGCATGGAAATGGCGGAGGTAGGGGGCGATGAGATCGGTTACGTGAATGCGCATGGCACGGGCACGCCCCTGAACGATGTTGCGGAGAGTAACGCCTACGAGACCGCGTTCCGCGGACGCAGCCGCCCCGTCCCGGTCTCTTCGACAAAATCTTATTTCGGACATTGTCTGGGCGCGGCTGGGGCGCTCGAGGCGGCGATCACGATCGCGGCGGTTCGCTGTGGCGCGCTGCTGCCGACGCTGCGGCTGACGGAGCCCATCGAGAGCCCAGGCGTGAACTGGCTGCGGGGGGAAGTGCGTCGCGAACCGCTGCCGCTGGCGATGTCGGTCTCGGCTGGTTTTGGTGGCAGCAACACCGCGCTCTTATTTGGCAGCGGCGGGTTTGGGAACGGCGAGTTCGAGAACCGCGAGTTCGGAAGCAGCAGCTTATGACTGCGAATTCGGCGATTACCGGGATCGGCTCGGTGAGTCCCTATGGTCCGCTCGCGGGGTTGATTTCGCAGTGCGCGGTGGAACCCGAATCCATCACTGCGTGGAAAACCGCCGGATTGCGTCGCGCGTTTTTGGTGAAGCCGTTTCGACCCGCCGATGTAGTGCCGGGCCTGAAGACGCGGCGTCTGGATCGCCTTTCGGCATGGGCGCTGGTGGCTTCTTCGCTGGCCATTCAGGATGCAGGCATCGACTTGGGACAGTTGGATCGATCTCGGGTTGCGGTGGTGTTGGGCACTGGCTTTGGCTGTGCGGAGCTCACCGAAAGTTTTTTTCAGAGTGCTGCGGTAAATGGTTGGTCGGGGACGGACCCCAGTCCGTTTCCGGAAGGGCTGGCGAACGCTCCAGCTAGTCATGTGGCTTTATGGCATGGCCTGCGAGGGCCTAATATAACGGTCGGCAGCACGGGCTTTGCGGGCGAGAGCGCGTTGATTCAGGCGGCTTCGCTGCTCCGCCACGGGCAGGCGGATTTGGCGATTGTGTTGGCGGGTGATACGCTCACGCGCGCCGTCTACGAATGGTACGAGGCAGCGGGCCTATTGTCGCCAGCCTGCTACAACGCGGAGCCGCTCCCTGAAGGCGGCGGCTTCGTGCCGAGCGAAGGACTCGTAGCGTTGGTGTTGGAAGCGGCGGGCCGCCAGGACGCGCGAGCTTATGCCCATTTCAGTTCGGGTCGGTGCGCTACGGGAGGGAAGGCGGTGGAGACCATTCGCGCGATGCTCGGTGATTCGGTTCCGAGTCTTACCATTTGCGCCGGGAATGGCGCGCCTTGCGCTTCGAGCTCCACAATCGCCTTGGCGCGAGAGATTGCCGGACCGAGTGCCGACATGGTTCCCGCCGAGGCTGTTGCTGCGGGACTTGCCGATGCCGGCGCTTTTCTACACTTAATTTTGGCGTTGAGCAGACGGCCTCGCAGCGGACATGCTTTATTGTTGGGAACGTCGGGCGATGGTGGTTTTGCGGCGCTTCTGCTGGAGTTGTCTTGAAGATGAATGTGCGAATTGCAGCCGCGGCTTATGCAGTTCCGGACGACGGAGAGTCCGTTGAAGCGATCCTGGAGCGGGAAAAAGATCGCGTGGAGGCGACGCTCGCGCCGCTGAGTCCGAAGGCGAGACAGAAGGCTGCGGAAGGTCTGGGGCTGAGCCGCGTCCGAATCTGCGGCGGGAAGCAGCCTTATGATTTGGTTCTGGAAGCCACGTCCACGGCGATCGCGGAGGCCGGGATTAAGGCGCAGGACATCAATCTGATTTTGGATTACAGCACTTTCCCGGGGGAGAATTCTCAGTATCTTTCTTTCGCTCACAAACTCAGCGACGATCTGGGAGCTGAGACTTCGGTGAACTTAAGTTTCAAATCCGGCGGTTGTGCAGCGCTTCACCTCGCAATCAAGACGGCGCTGGGATGGATGAGTACCGATGAAAGCATTCGGACCGCGCTGCTGGTGACGGGCGATACCGCGCCTCAGGGCAGCCGTTCACTGCTTCCGGTTACGGTGCAGGGCGACGCCGCGAGTGCGGTGATTCTGCGGCGCGAAGGTGCGGAAGGCCCGTTGCTGCTGGGTGTGGAAGCCATGACGCTCGGACATCTGCACGATGCCATCGCTTTAGTTAAAACGAACGGGCACCTCGAGATTAAGGTGGATGCGGCGTGCATGGAAAACGAGGTGATGCCGGTCTACTATCTGAATTTATTCTGGCTGGTGCAAAAAGTTCTAGCGGCATCTTCGCTGAGCTTGAACAACATTGATCATTTCATCTATTCCAATATCAGCCAGCGAGACCGCGACGGGTTCCGCAGAATGGTGGGGCTGCCCGAGGGCGGCCTGCCGGCGACTCCCATGGCAGAATATGGCCACACTTTCGCAAGCGATCTTGCGATCAACTATGTGCATATGCAGCGCGAGGGAGGAATTCGTCCGGGACAATTGTTGTTGTTTGCTTCGGCGGGGATCGGCTTTACCTGGGGGGTGACGCTTGCCCGAGCGTGAACGCCCAGAGACTGAGCGCGAAGAAGAAGAAAGCGATCTGCTCTCGGACTGGCTGCGGCGCAGGGCAGCGGCTATGCCGTATGCGCCGGCGATCGTTGAACAGGATCGTGTCGGGGAGGATCGCGTTACTTCGTTTCGCGAGTTGTTCGAGCAGGCCGCGTCGCTGGCGGTGCGATTCGTCGAACACGGTATCCAAAAGCAGGATCGCATCGCGCTGGTTCTGCCGAAGACGACCGATGCAATCGTGTCGATTTTTGCGTCGCTGCTTGCCGGAGCTGTCTATGTCCCGATCCATCCGCGGTGGCCGAGGGAACGAATCGAAACGACGTTGGCGGACTGCGCGGCGCGGCTGGTGATTGAGGGCGATGAAAACTCGCCGCTACGAATTACCGATCGCAAGACCCGGGCGAGCATCCCCTGGACAGCGGCTCTGGCAAATCCTGCCGACACTGCCGTAGCGAATTCGCTGCCCCGAGCAGATGCCGGCGATCCGGCTCTCATTCTGTTCACTTCGGGATCCACCGGTCGGCCGAAAGGCGTGGTTCTGTCCCATCGCGCGGTCAGCGCTTTCGTGAAATGGTCTGCGCGCGAGTTTCAGATCAGTTCAAGGGATCGCATCGCGTGCCCGTCGCCGCTCAGTTTCGATCTTTCTACCTTTGATATTTTCAACATGGCGTTGTGCGGCGCCGCCTGCGTGCTGGTCCCCGGACATAGCGTGTGGATGCCGCGCTTCCTGGTGCAGTTCGTGCGTAAGGCCCGCATCACATGTTGGTATTCCGTGCCGTCGATCCTGGCCGGCATGTTAGAGGAAGGACGGATGGCGCAGGATGATTATCTTGGGCTGCGCGTCATCCTGTTTGCTGGGGAGGTGTTTCGCGCGCAGGACGTGGCACGGTTGCAGGCCGCAGTCCCGCAGGCGGTTTGCGCGAACCTCTACGGCCCCACTGAGACGAATGTGGTTACGTGGTACCGCGTGCCGCAAGGCTTCGATGGATCGCAGCCTCTGCCGATTGGCCAGCCCTGCCCCTACGCCACCGTGACAACGGATGCGACCAGTGGCGAGTTGCTCGCGGGCGGCGATTCACTGATGAGCGGATATTGGAATCGTCCCGAAGACACGCAACGCGCTTTCGTCAATGTGGAGGGTAAACGGTATTACCGCACCGGGGACCGTGTGTCGCGTGCGCCTGACGGCAACTATCTTTTCCTGGGACGGCTCGACCGGCAAGTGAAACGCCGCGGTTTCCGCATTGAATTGGGGGAGATCGAGACTGTGCTCGCAGGCCGCGAGGATATACTGGAAGCGGCGGCGGTGGCCGTGGACGACGCGAAGATGGGAGCCGTCATCGTTGCATTTGTCCGTACCCGTTCGGCCGGCGCTGTCAGCTTGATTGAAGCTAAAGCTCACTGTGCTCGGACGCTGCCGCTGTATATGGTGCCCGACCACATCGTATTTCTAGATGCCATCCCCAAGGGAAGCCGGGGGAAGATCGATTACATAGCTTTAAGCAGAATCGCAGAAACGCTCGACCAAGCTATGCCGAACCAGTCTTCACCGAAGCATGCTGCAACGAACCATGCAGCAAACGATGCTGCACCAAACAATGTTGCACCAAACAATGCTGCACCAAACAATGTTGCACCAGACAATGGAGATCAAGACCGCAGTCCGGCAGTTCATCGCTGAAAACGTTCTGCTCGGGATTCATCAGACCACCATCGAGGACACTACGCCTCTCGTCAGCGGTGGTCTCATCGACTCGATCGGGATGATCGGCCTGGTGAATTTTCTTGAAACGCGCTTCAAGGTCGAATTCGTGCCCCGGGAAATCGACGTGCATAGCCTGAATACGCTCGATCAGATCGACGAACTGATCCGGAAGAAACTGGCCAGCCAGGGAACCGGCGCCGCGGGCAGCAGTCAGCAAACCCGGTGAGGTATCGCGGTGAGGAAACCTTCGAGACTACGGGGGCTGGCGCTGACGGCAACGTTGTTTCTGTCTGCGTGCCAGCACAAGGAGGCGTTTGAAAAGGCGCCACTCTCCCCCGGCCAGATCGAGGTAGTGCGGCTGTCGGAGCGCACCAACCTCGCCGTGGAACGGATTCGCTTCTGGTCCAGCGAAATGAGCGAACCGCGTTTTTTCCTGGCTCTCGTGCCCAAGACAAAGGTTCCGCCCTCTGAGGTATTCATCTTGAATCACGGCTGGTGGGACCGGCCCGAGGACCTGCTGAAAGTTCTCAAAGTGGACCAAGTCTACGACGAGATGCTGGGTCGGGGTGAGGTGCGGCCTGCGATCGTCGTGCTGCCCGACGTTCGCTTCAGCAGCTTTTACCAGGAGTTCTCCGACCGCCACCCCTACCACAACTATCTGACTCTTGTGGCCGAGGAGGTAGCGGGAACCGTCTCACGACACTATGCCATCCCTTTCGAACGCGAGCACTGGGGGATCGGCGGCTTCTCTTTCGGCGGCTATCTGTCGCTGGATGTGGGACGGCGCTATCCCGGCCGGTTCGGCAGCGTCAGCGTAATTAGCGGGCTCGTGGATAAAGAATGGAGTTTCTGGCCATCGCAAGCACCGCCGCCCGGCCCACTCGATTCCAAAGGACGGGGCAAACATACAATCGTTGTGCCCGGCCCTATCCCCAGACTTTTCCTTGCCTGCGGATCAGATGATCGTTTTTTCTCTGGAATGCTGGGCTTGCATGAAAAACTAACGGCACTCGGCATCCCGCATGAATGGTCGACCGGACCGGGCGGGCACACATGGAAATACTGGTCTTCCGTGCTACCACTGATGTTGAGATTCCATCTGGCGAACCAACACGCCCGGATTCAGAGCAAGGTGTTCCCTCCGAACCATTCGTCGGAGTGACTCCTCTCCCTCGCCTCAGTCCCCTACGTGCTGGAAATCAACCCGGGTTAGCTCCCGCTGGCTAACTGTGCGCGAAGTACGACTTGCGATCCGTAATCCAGCTTTACCGTTTTTTGGTCTGACTTGAACACGCCATCGGATCCGAGTTGCAGGTTCTTGATCCCCTGGACTCCTACAGAGTCCTCACTCAGGATTGGTATCACCGGTGAGGTGCCACCTGCTGTTGGCGTTGAATGCTGGAGCGTTTGGTTCATGCCGCCGTAGTTAACGCCCTCACCCTGGTCGGGATTGGGGTTCGGGGCGAAGGCCTGGATAACCCCCGTAATCGCCAGAGTCTTCCCGCCTGACATGTCGATTTTGTCGAATACAATTCCCAGCGACGATTGCGCGTCGCTGCCGGATCGGGCCTTCGCTTCGGTCACGTGACCGACGATTTTTGCTCCGCGCGAAATCATCGTTCCATCCGCCAGGCGCACGTTTCCCGCGGTCTTGACGACCACTTCCTCGCCCGGCTTCTTCTTTTTCGCGTCGACGGAGGAGGTGAGAGATGCAGGAATGAGAATCTGAGTTATCTTCTGACCGGCCGCTGAAGTCGGGGCTGCGGCTTGAGCACCCGCGTTCGTGGGCGCACAAACGGAAATGGCCAGCAGCAGGAGGGCTGCAGGTAGAGCGATCCGGTACACGGCGCGAAGCCCGCGGAACGACGAGACATGGCTGCTTGTCGCAGGCAGGAGTTCGATTGCGTCAGAGTTTTGGTCGACAGTCTGCGTTTTCATACTTTTCTCCATCGGTCACCGGCTAGTCGCATCTTATCGGGGACCCATCCGGGACTGTTAACTTCGAAACCAAACCATTGTAGTCCATCTTGCCGGCTGGCTATTTGTGGATTGATTCTGATCGTGACTCTGATCCGAACCGATCACGCAAGCCTTCCAGTCCGATTGGACGGGGCCGAAAACTGTCAGAGACTGAAAACATAGATTCAGAAAGCAATACAGGCGTTGCCCCGAAGTGATGCCGCCGATTCGGGAAAACCGTGCGAGAATTGCCGCGGTTTGTGTTCCAGCGCGAGCCAAGAGGAGGGCCCTTTCGAGGATTTTGCCGTTCTCGAAGAAAAACGATTTTTTATGGCAGATTTGTGCTTTTCCAGGGCGAAGAGGTGTGGCACAATCACCTACGCAGTCGATTCCACAACCAATCGCCACTGGGGTGTCACTTGTGAGAGACTGGTGCGCCACTTGAGTGAGTGAACTTGCTATTTACGAAAAGGCTGGAGTCTTTGCCGAAGGAGAGAGTGTTATGGGTAAGAATTCCTGGACTCGTCGTCAATTCATGCGCGTGGGCACGGGAGCGGCGGCCGCGGGCGCTGCCGCAAAAATCACGCTTCTGGAACCGAGAATGCTTTCCGCTTTCTCCAGACCAGTCCCGCCGAGTGACATCATCCGCTTCGCTTCCATTGGCACGGGAGTGCGAGGCTGCGAATTGCTGAGGTCCACGCTTCAGGTTCCGGGCGTGGAGTGCGTGGGTATCTGCGATCTTTATGATGGCCGGCACCAGGCAGGCCGGGAGGCGGTGAAGAAGGACGTTCCTGTCACGCGCCGCTACAAAGAGATTCTGGACCGCAAAGACGTGGACGCCGTGATTGTGGCCGTCACGGACCACCAGCACCGGCGGGTTGTGGAAGACGCCTGCGCCGCGGGGAAAGATGTTTACTGCGAGAAGCCGTTGTCGCACACCGTGGAAGATGGCTTTGCCATTATCGATGCCGCGCAGAAGAACAAGCGCATTGTGCAGGCGGGCAGCCAACGCGTGAGTTCGATCCTCTACGCTAAAGCCAAGGAGATTTGGGATTCCGGAAAACTCGGCGACGTTTTCTTCATCGAGGCTTATTGGGACCGCAACTCGCCCAGTGGAGCCTGGGTTTATCCCATTCCGCCGGACGCGAGCGAGCAGACCATCGACTGGAATACGTTTCTGGGGCCTGCGCCGAAACGGCCGTTCGATCCCGTGCGCTTTTTTCGCTGGCGGTGTTTCAGCGACTACGGCGAGGGCCTTGCCGGGGACCTGTTCGTGCACTTGATCTCGGGAATCCAGTGTATTACCAGCACCAACACCGTCGCGGAAAGAGCGATCTCAACCGGTGGGCTGTTCCACTTTAAAGACGGCCGCGATTTTCCGGATCTGCTCCAGACTACGTACGATTATCCGAACCTGCGAGTCACCATTCGCTGCAATTTGATGAACGATGGCGGAGAGTTCATCGGGTTCTACGGCAACAAGGGCACGATGATCATCAAGGATTCGACGTTGTCGTTTAAGCCGCAAGACACGCGACCCGAGCCGGAGACCTACTCGACAGTAGGCTGGCCGAAGACCGAGCGCGAGGCGTATTTGGCGAAGTGGGAGGCTGACCATCCGCGGACGCCGCCACTGGACTTTAAGATGGACGAGGATTCGGAAACATTCGCTCCGCCTCCGGGCTACAACGATGTCGCCGATCATCAAGCCCACTTCTTCAACGCGGTCAGGAGCCGCGTCCCAACCGTGGAGAATGAGGTGTTCGGCAACAACGCCGCAATCGGCTGCCACCTGGCAAACTATTCCTACTTCAACAAGAAGATTGCCGTGTGGGACGGCGCGGCGAAGAAGATTGTGAGCGGCTAGATCGTGAACAGTTAGATAGACGAAACATGGGGCGCGGCAGGAATTGAATTCCTGCCAGCACCCCATTTCTTCTTCTCCCCGTTTTTCAGGACCCCAGGGCGCTGCTACGGATCTGCCAGGGCGCGATGGACGAGATGCACGGCGATTGCCCCTTCGCCGACAGCCGATGCCACGCGCTTCACGTTGCCCGAGCGAACGTCGCCGACCGCGAAAACGGCGGGCAGGCTGGTCTCCAACATTTGCGGAGCGCGGGCGAGCGGCCAGGCCGCGTGCGGGGCAATACCGGCAGGATCATCCAAATCGCGTCCGGTCAGTATGAAGCCCTTGTCGTCGAGAGCGACGCAGCCTTGCAGCCACTCGGTTCTTGGCGATGCGCCGGCCATAATGAAAACGTGACGAATGTCATGAGTGGAAGTTTCACCAGTCGCTTTGTTGAGCCAGGTGACGCGTTCGAGTTGCGCATCACCCTCCAGGGCAACAATCTCTGTTTTGCAATGCAGCTCGATGCCCGAATTCTCTGTAATGCGCTGAATCAGGTAGCGCGACATGGTCTCTGACAATGCCCTGGATCGCACCAGAATGTGAACCTTGCGCGCAGTCTGCGCGAGGTAAACGGCGGCCTGTCCGGCTGAATTTCCGCCGCCCACCACGATGACCTCGTCGTCCTCGCACAGCTGCGACTCGATAAATGTCGCGCCGTAGTAAATTCCCTGGCCTTCAAACTTCTTCAGGTTCTCGATTTTCGGTTTGTTGTACTGGGCCCCGGTCGAAATAATAATGGAGCGTCCGGCGATCACGCTGTCGTTGTCGAGCACGAGTTCATACGGCCGGTGAGTGCAACCGAGGCGCACCACGCTGTGCCCGATCATCATCTTCGCACCAAATTTCTGGGCCTGTGCGATCGAGCGGCTCGACAGTTCCTGTCCGGAAATTCCAGTCGGGAAGCCCAGGTAGTTTTCTATTTTGGAGCTTGATCCCGCCTGGCCGCCGGGTGAGTCCGCTTCAATCATCAGCGCGTCCAGACCTTCCGAAGCGGCGTAAACCGCGGCCGCCAGCCCGGCGGGTCCCGCCCCAACGATGATTACATCGCGCACCTGCGATTGATCAATGCTGACGTTGAGGCCCAGGCAATCTGCAAGTTGTTGAGTCGTGGGATTCCGCAACACAATGCTGCCGTTGCAGACGAGGACCGGAATCTCCGACATTTTCACTTCAAACCGGTCGAGAAGTTCCTGCGAGGCTTTGTCGGTGTCGAGATCAATGTAGACGTAGGGATGAGCATTCCGGGTGAGAAACTCGCGCAGGTGAAGAGTATTCGCCGAGTGGCGCGAACCCATCAGGACGACGTTGCCAAAGCCCTGACTGATGAGAGCCAGCCGCCGCAGAATGAACGCCCGCATAAAGATCTCGCTGAGCTCGGCGTCTCGGGCGACGAGGGAACGCAGGCCGTCGCCACTTACTTCGATAAACTCGCCGGCCTCAGTAACGCGACCGCTCACCAGGCAGCGCTGCCCGGAGATCATGAAAATTTCGCCGGTGAATTCGCCGGGACCGTGTTTCACGATCAGACGCTCGCCCGCAAGGCTCGGCTGCACGATTTCCAGGCCTCCGGAAAGCAGCACGAAAAAAGGCACACCGGTATCGTCGGGCTGAAACAGGATTTCGCCAGGCTCAACCTTTCGCAGCTTGCCCCCGGGACGGACCCGGTCGATCTGCGCGGCAGTCAACACCGGAAAAGCTTGCGTGCGCGCGTCGAGCGCGCTAGGTGCAGGCCAAGTAGACATGGATTCTCCCTGTCAGAAACAGCCGAGGAGTCGAGTGTAATAGATGTTACGAGCGAGGATTTGGGTTCAGCGGGCAAACGGTCCGCCGCTTGGACCTCGAGGCCTACGCGCGGCCAGCCAAGAAAGACCTAGCGGGAGATGCCAGTGACGGAACTCTTTCCATAATCGAGGTCAAATCCCAGCTGCAGTTTGGCGGCTTCCGACATCCGCGCGGGAGACCAGGGCGGGTCAAACACAACTTCGACATGCACTTCTTTGACCTCAGGAAGCCGCGCCAGCTTGCCTTCGACGTCGGCTTTCAGCACGTTTCCCATGCCGCAGCCGGGAGCGGTCATTGACATCTTCACATCGATTTTCTTGCCGCCCTGCTCGGGCGCCGTGATGTCGCAGGACGTGATCTCGCAGGAATAGATCAGGCCCAGGTCGACAATGTTGACCGGAATTTCCGGATCGTAAACCGTTTTGAGTTGAGCCCAGACCATAGGCTCAGCGAAGACGGCATCGGAAGTTTTCGTTTCATCGGCGGCCGGCGGGGTCAGACCAAGCGCGTCGGCATCTTTCGCATCGATGCGGAACATGCACCCCATATCGCCGACCACAGTGTAGCTGGTGCCGAGAAATTGCGAGATCCGCACTCGGCTGCTGGCAGAAAGAACACGGCGTGTGCCGCTCGGGATTTCGATCGCTTCACATTCGCGCTTCAGGTCGATTTGTTCGTACATGATCGCTCCCTGCGGGGGTTCCGCTATTCGGTGGAAACCGCGTCCTGCGTGCCTGCAAGCGCGGCTTGCAGCGTGTGCCATGCCAGAGTCGCGCATTTCACTCGCGCCGGAAATTCGGAGACTCCAGAAAATACCGTGAGCTTACCGAGTTCGGCATCGCTGGCGTTGGCAGCGGCGTGGCCGGTAACTACGTTGTGAAAATGCTCGAACAGTTCGTCCGCGTCCTGCCGAGTCTTGCCTTTCAAGGCTTGCGTCATCATCGATGCCGACGCTTTCGAGATCGCGCATCCCGAGCCTTGAAACACGACATCCTGAATCGTGTCACCCTGCATCTGCAAATACACCGTGAAGTGATCGCCGCAGAGCGGATTGAAGCCCTCGGCCTTGCGGTCAGGATTCTTCAACTCCCGATAATTTCGCGGAGCTTTGCTGTGTTCGAGAATCACTTCCTGGTACAGGTCGCGTAGGTCGCCCATCAGGCGAAAACCTCCTGCACCTTTTTGATGCCCCGGACCAGCGCGTCGATTTCTTCTTTGGTGTTATACAAACCGAACGAAGCGCGCGCCGTGGCGTCGACCCCGAAGCGCGCCATCACGGGCTGCGCACAGTGGTGGCCGGTGCGGATAGCAATGCCTTCCTGATCAAGAATCGTGCCGATATCGTGGGGATGGATGCCCTCGATAATAAAAGACAGCACACCCGCTTTCTCTTTCGCCGTGCCAATCAGGCGAACTCCCGGAATTGCCGAAACCACTTCCGTGGCATAGGCCAGCAGTTCGTGCTCGTAGGCTGCGATGTTTTCCATACCGAGACCGCTGAGATATTCGAGCGCTGCGCGCAGGCCGACTGCGCCTGACATGTCAGGCGTCCCGGCTTCAAATTTGTGGGGCACCTTGTTGTAAATTGTTTTCTCGAAAGTTACCGAGCTGATCATGTCGCCGCCGCCCTGGTAAGGAGGCATGGCTTCGAGCAGCGCTAATTTGCCGTATAGAATGCCGATTCCAGTGGGCCCGTACGTCTTGTGCCCGGAGAACACGTAGAAATCGCAATCCAATTCCTGAACATTCACGGGCACGCGAGGCACGGCCTGAGCGCCGTCCACGAGAACAGGAATATTTCTGGCGTGGGCCATTCTTATAATTTCCGCAAGCGGACTCACGGTACCCAGCGCATTCGAGACGTGGCCAATAGAGACGATCTTTGTTTTGGGGCCGAGCAGCTTTTCGAATTCCTCGAGAACCAGCTCGCCCTTGTCATTGATCGGCGCAACGCGGAGTGTCGCCCGCTTTTCCTCACACAGCATTTGCCAGGGAACAATATTGGAATGGTGCTCCATCGTCGTGATGAGCACCTCGTCGCCCGCGCCCACGTGAACCCGGCCGTAGGTTTGCGCAACCAGATTGATGGCCTCGGTTGCGCCGCGAACAAAGACAATCTCGCTGGGCCGAGCGGCATGAAGAAACGTCTGCACCGACTTCCGCGCTTCTTCGAATTCCTCCGTCGCGCGCTCGGAGAGATAATGCACGCCGCGGTGGATGTTGGCATTGTCGTGTTCGTAGTAGCGGACGATCGCGTCCATCACGACTTTGGGCTTTTGCGACGTGGCCGCGTTGTCCAGGTAAACCAGTTGGTGACCGCGAACCTTTTCCCGAAGGATGGGAAAATCGGCGCGTACCCGCTCGATATCGAAACCGGGCGCGACCTCGTGAGCTTCCTCGTGAAGCGCGGTCCGGCCGGAGTCCAATGGCGATCTTGCAATGGTTGTCATCCAGCGTCCTCCTGGCTTTCTTGCATTCAGTTACGCGCGCTGCCTTGGTCCGGTAGCCGGGCTAGGCCGCGGAGCGGAAAAATGATTCGCAATGGATAGCAGATGCTTGTGGATCAGGCGCTCCGCGTGCGTGCGCGCCACTCCCGGCTTCATGCGTTCCAGGCACTCCCCGGCGAAGGCTTGCAGCAGAAACTTGCGCGCGGAAATTTCGTCGATGCCTCGGGACCGCAGATAGAACAATGCATTTTCTTCGATCTGACCGATGGTTGCACCGTGGGTACACTTCACGTCGTCGGCGTAAATCTCCAGTTGCGGCTTGGTGTCGATCTGCGCGTCATCGGAAAGCAGCAAGTTGCGGTTCGTCTGCTTGGCGTCGGTTTTCTGCGCGTCTTTGTGCACGACGATGCGGCCGTGGAAAACCCCGTGCGCGTGGCCATCCAGGATTCCGTTGTAGAACTGGCGGCTGCTGCAATGCGGGCTGGCGTGTTCGACGTGCATGTAATTGTCGAGATGCTGGTGGTCGTCGCCAAGGAAGATGCCGTTGATCAGGCACTCTCCGCCTTCGCCGGCCAGCACCGGGTGAACGTTGTTGCGGACCAGTCCGCCGCCCAACAGAAGCGAATGGGAAGCAACGTTCGCGCTTCGTTCCTGCTGAATGCGCAGCGTGGAAATATTGAACGCATCCAGGCTCTCGCGTTCGATCATGTAATGCGCAACCGTCGAGTTCGCGCCAGCGATCAGTTCGGTGGCGCTGTTGCAGAAGACTGTTCCCCCGCCCAGAGAAACATAATCTTCGACGACCGTGGCCTCGCTCTCCTGCTCGAAAATCAGCAGGCTCCGCGGATGAATCATGCGCGGAGCGCCGGCTGCCGTGGACACAAACAGCAAGTGAATCGGCGCATCCAACGAAAGGCCCCGGCCAACGTGCACAAATGCTCCGTCTTCCGCAAAGGCCGTGTTCAGAGCGCAAAACGCATCACGTTGAGTGTTGAGATAGCGGCCGAGGTGAGCTTCGACTGACGGCGTGCGCTTCTCGATCTCTTCCTTAAGGCCCGAGACTGTGATGCCTGGGGGCAAACTTCCGAATATCGACAAGCTGCGGACAAACTCTCCATCGACAAATACCAGTTGGGCAGCCGCGCCTTCCACCCGCCACGGCTTCAAGTCGGAGTTTGAAAGATGTGCGAGGGGTTGCCCGAAAGAAAACGCCGTGCGGGCGATCGCCGAAACGCTGGTGAAACGCCAGTCTTCATCGTGCGTTGTCGGGAAGCCAGTCTCACAAAAACGCGCAAATGCATCTTCGCGCACCTTCCGCAGCCACGGCTGACCGTGCCCTGAGGACCGCTTGGCGAACGCGGTGAAACTCTCCAGATACTTTTCGAGGTTTTCAGTTGCAGTAATCACGCTTGCTCCGCTCAGAGATGCTTGTTGCAGAATGCCTGCTACACCGAAGCGGGCGCAGTCTGCCGCGCTTCCGCTTCAATCCAGCCATAACCTTTTTCTTCCAGTTCGAGCGCCAGTTCAGGACCGCCCGAGCGCACGATGCGGCCATCGACCAGCACGTGCACGAAATCCGTGGCGATATAATTCAGCAGACGCTGATAATGCGTAACCACCAGCATGGCGCGCTCCGGACTGCGCATGGCATTCACGCCCTTGGCCACGATGCGAAGTGCATCGATGTCGAGCCCCGAATCGGTTTCATCCAGAATCGCCAACTTCGGCTCCAGCACTGCCATCTGCAGAATCTCGTTCCGTTTCTTTTCGCCGCCGGAGAAGCCCTCATTGACGGAACGGCTCATGAGTTTTTCGTCCATTTCGAGCAGCTTCAGCTTCTCGCGATACATGGGGAGAAAATCCATGGCATCCACTTCATCTTCGCCGCGATACTTGCGCATCGCGTTTAGCGCCGAGCGGAGGAAGTAAGCGTTGCCGATCCCGGGAATCTCCACGGGATACTGGAAAGCCAGAAAGACGCCTTCGCAGGCCGCTTCTTCGGGCTTCATCGCCAGCAGATCTTTGCCGTTGAACAGAACTTCGCCGGCGGTTACCTCATACGTTGCGCGACGCGACAACACCTGGGCCAGCGTGCTCTTGCCCGAACCATTCGGACCCATGATGGAGTGAACTTCGCCGGCGTTGATGGTAAGGTCAATGCCTTTGAGGATTTCGTGTCCAGCGACCGTCGCGTGCAAATTCTTGATTTTGAGCAAACTCATTTATTTTGTTTCCTTCGTGATTTGTAACTTTTTCTTCCGAATGCGTTGATCAGAAATCAGAAGCCGCAAACTTACCCGACGCTGCCTTCCAGGCTCACGCTCAGCAGTTTCTGCGCTTCCACTGCAAACTCCATTGGCAGTTCGCGGAACACTTGCTTGCAGAAGCCGTTCACGATCATCGAGACCGCATCTTCCGCTTTTAAGCCGCGCTGTTGCAGATAAAAAAGCTGGTCTTCGCCAATTTTCGAAGTCGAAGCTTCGTGCTCCATGCGGGCCGTGGAGTTCTTCACCTCGATATACGGGAACGTGTGCGCGCCGCACTGGTCGCCGATCAGCAGGGAATCGCACTGCGTGTAATTGCGCGCGCCGGTTGCGCCCTTCATGATCTTCACCATGCCGCGGTAAGTGTTCTGCCCGTGGCCTGCGGAAATGCCCTTCGAAACAATCGTGCTGCTCGTGTTCTTCCCCAGGTGGATCATCTTGGTGCCCGTGTCCGCCTGCTGGTAATTGTTGGTGAGCGCCACGGAATAAAATTCGCCCACCGAATTGTCACCTTGCAGAATGCAGCTGGGATATTTCCACGTGATCGCGGATCCGGTTTCCACCTGCGTCCAGGAAATCTTCGAATTGACGCCCGCACACTTGCCGCGCTTGGTAACGAAATTGTAGATTCCGCCTTTTCCGTTCTTGTCGCCGGGATACCAGTTCTGCACGGTGGAATATTTGATCTGCGCATTGTCGAGCGCAACCAGTTCCACCACTGCCGCATGCAGTTGATTCTCATCGCGGATGGGCGCCGTGCAGCCTTCGAGATAGCTGACGGACGCGCCTTCGTCGGCGACAATCAAAGTGCGTTCGAACTGCCCGGTCTCCGCCGCATTGATGCGGAAGTAGGTGGAAAGCTCCATCGGGCAGCGCACACCCTTCGGCACATACACGAATGAGCCGTCGGTGAAAACCGCAGCGTTTAACGCCGCAAAAAAATTATCGGTATGGGGCACCACGGAGCCGAGATATTTCCTAATCAGCTCGGGATGCTTCTGCACCGCTTCAGAAAATGAACAGAAAATCACGCCCACTTCGCTCAGCTTTGCCTTGAAAGTCGTGGCTACCGAGACGCTGTCAAAAACCGCGTCCACGGCGACGCCGGCCAACATCTTCTGCTCCGCCAGCGGGATGCCCAGCTTTTCGTACGTGCGCAAAATTTCCGGATCAAGCTCATCCAGGCTCTTCAAGCCGGGCTTCTGCTTGGGTGCCGAGTAATAAATGATGTTTTGATAATCAATCGGGGCGTACTTCACATTCGCCCATGTGGGCTCGGCCTGCGCCTGCTCCAGCGAAGCCCAGTGCCGGTAGGCCTTGAGCCTCCACTCCAGCATGAATTCCGGCTCATTCTTCTTAGCCGAAATGATGCGGACAATTCCTTCGTTCAGTCCCTTGGGGATGCGGTCGTCTTCGATGTCGGTGACGAAGCCCCACTTATAATCGCGTTCGGCAAGACTGCGGATAGTATCGAGGTTCGTGCTCATTGCATTCTCCCGGATGCGCCGATGATCGTCGGCACCATATTTCCACGATTGTCGCGGACGGCCGTCAGCCGCATGGGCCGGATCAAATCGGCCAGCGTCACATTCTCCAGCGCTCCGCGCACCACCTGATTAATCACTCTCTGGTTATTCTTGATGCGGCAGGAAGATTCCAGATCGCAAAGTCCGGAAACGTCGCTGCTGCATTCCGTCAGAGCCAACCGCCCTTCGAATGCCGAGATAATCTCGGCAAGCGAAATGAGGTGCGGATCGCGCGCCAGGCTATAGCCGCCCTTGATGCCGCGATGCGAAGCCAGCAGCCCATTCTGCAGCAGGGTTTTCAAAAGCTTGCTCACGGTCGGCATCGGTAACTGGCACTGCTTCGCGAGATCGCGGGCGGTATGCAATTCCGACTGCGGGCCACGGGCAATCTGGTTCATCAGAACCAATCCGTAATCGGTGAGTTTGCTGAGCCGAATCATTCGGAACCCTTAGCCAAATCAAACCAGTCTCTCGGAAACCGTACTGATTTGGTACTCTTTAATTGTAAGGCTTGGCCGGTCGTTAGGCAAGGGTGGTTGGCTAGAAATCCTCAAAGATTCAGCGTGGGTGCGTCTCTAGCTCACAGCCGGACGCAGTTCCGCAGCTTTCGTCGTGATGATGAGAGACGCCGCGTTTGCGCCCGGGGCGCTGCAACTTATTTCTTCGCAGCCACTTCCAAACGCGATTCCGCGCGTTGCAGCGAATCGAGCGCGCGCTCCACGTCCACGGCAGAATCTCCGCCGGCCAGTCGCTCTTCAGCGCGTTTTTTGGCCTCGCGCGCTCGCGCTACGTCAATCTCGGAAGGGCGTTCGGCGCTCTCCGCCAGAATCGTTACTTTGCCGGGCAGCACTTCGGCAAACCCCCACGCCACTGCGAGCCGCTGCTCGGTGGCACCATCGCGGAAGCTGATCTCGCCCACTCCAAGCTCCGTGATCAGCGGCGCATGCCCCGGCAGCACGCCCAGATATCCGTCCTTCCCGGGAATCTGAACTTCCTCCGCAGAAGTGTCGACCACCTTCTTCTCCGGCGTAACGATCTCGAGTTGGAAAGTGTCTGCCATAAAACTGGCTTCGGGCTTCTGCTATCGGGCTTCAGCGAAGCAAAACTTAAAAACTTTCGGCTTCGGGAAACCTGCGCCAGCAGTCGGGTCGGCTCGGTTTTGCCGAAGCCCGAAGCCCGCCTTTACGCTGCCGCCTTCATCTTCTCTGCCGCTTCCAGCACTTCCTCGATTGGGCCTTTCATATAAAACGCCTGCTCGGGAATGTCGTCGTACTTGCCTTCGACGATCGCCTTGAAACCTTTCACCGTGTCGGCGATCTTGACGTAACGTCCCGCCGCGCCGGTGAACTGCTCGGCCACGTGGAACGGTTGCGACAGGAAGCGTTGAATTTTCCGTGCGCGCGCCACGCTCAGTTTTTGATCTTCGCTCAGTTCGTCGATGCCGAGAATCGCAATGATGTCCTGCAGATCTTTGTAAGTCTGTAGTGTCTTCTTCACCATCTGCGCGACGTCGTAGTGCTCCTGGCCGACGATGCGCGGATCGAGAATGCGCGAGGTCGAAGCCAGAGGATCGACCGCCGGGTAAATTCCAATCTCAGTCAGCGCACGCGAGAGCACGGTAGTCGCGTCGAGGTGAGCAAACGTAGTCGCAGGAGCGGGATCGGTCAAGTCGTCGGCAGGAACGTAAATCGCTTGCACCGACGTGACGGAACCCTTTTTCGTGGAGGTGATGCGCTCCTGCAGTTCACCCATTTCCGTGGCCAGGTTGGGTTGATAACCTACGGCGCTGGGCATGCGGCCCAGCAGCGCCGAAACTTCCGAGCCTGCCTGCGTGAACCGGAAAATATTGTCGATGAAGAGAAGCGTGTCCGCGCCCTCGGCATCGCGGAAATATTCCGCGACCGTCAGCCCGGTCAGCGCCACGCGCAGACGCGCGCCGGGAGGCTCCGTCATCTGCCCGTAGATCAGAGCCGCTTTCGAGTGCGCCGGATCACCCGGCTTGATCACGCCCGACTCCGACATCTCGAGCCACAAGTCGTTGCCTTCGCGCGTGCGCTCGCCCACGCCCGCAAACACGGAGTAGCCGCCATGATTCTTGGCGACGTTATTGATTAGCTCCATGATAACCACGGTCTTGCCGACACCCGCGCCACCGAACAATCCGATTTTGCCGCCCTTCAGGAACGGCTGGATCAGATCAATCACTTTTACGCCGGTCTCAAACATTTCGGCGGTGGTAGCTTGCTCGTCGAATGCCGGAGCCAGTCGATGAATCGGCATTCGTTGTGTGTATTCGACCGGCCCCAGTTGATCCACCGGCTCGCCGATCACGTTCATCACGCGTCCCAGCGTGCCGCGGCCCACGGGCACGGAAATCGGTCCGCCCTGGTCGATGGCCTTCATCCCGCGCACCATTCCGTCGGTGGCCGACATGGCGATGCATCGCACCCGGGCCTCGCCCAGATGCTGCTGCACCTCGAGAATCACATTGATGGGACTCGGCACCGTGAAGCCATCGCTCACAACTCTGACGGCCTGATAAATCGGCGGCAGCTTCCCTTCGGAAAACTGCACGTCCACCGCCGGTCCCGAAATCTGAATGACATGTCCTACGTTTTCTGGCATAAAAACTCAAACCCCGCTATTAGCTTTTAGCTGTAAGCTCTTAGCTTCCGATCACAATTCAAAAGCGCGCTCTTGCAAATTTGCTCCGCCCCAAACTGCTAAGTGAAGCAAGTCCGCCGCAATCGCCTCGACCAAGCTAAAAACCAAGAGCGAATAGCTAACGGCTTCTTCTCACATTGCCGCTGCGCCGCTGACGATCTCGATAATCTCTTTCGTAATCTTCGCCTGCCGCGCCCGGTTCATCACCAGCGTCAGCGAATCGATCATGTCCGTGGCGTTGCTGGTGGCCGAATCCATCGCGGTCATGCGTGCGGCGTGTTCGGCCGCCACCGATTCCATCAGCGCGCGGAAAATCTGGATGCCCACATACTTCGGCAACAGCGCCCGGAACAGTTCTTCCGGCGGCTGCTCATAGATATAATCCACCTGCGCCGTGCCAAACTCCGAGGCAGCTTCCGGAGCCGCACCGTCGGTGCTGCGCAGACCAACTCCTGCGCTGATTGCGGCTTCTTTCGCCTTTTTCTTTTCTTCTTCCGTCATCTCCTCAGAGAACCTGACGGCCGGTGCACCGATTTGTTCAATCGGAAGAATCTGTTCCACGATCAGACGCTGCGCAATCACCGACTTGAATTCGTTGAACACCACATAGACCGCATCGATTTCTTCCCGGGTGTAGCGCCCGATCACGTTTTCTGCCAGCGCTCGCGCCTGCGCAAATGCCACTTTGCCGAGTACGCCCACATGCTCGCCCGTAATTTGCGTCGGCCCCGCGCGTTCCACTGCGTCGACATCGGGCTCGACCTCGATCGACTCCTCAAGCTCCGCCAGACTGCGCGTCTGCACCTTCGCTGCGGGATAACGCCTTCGCAAAAAGTCGCGCCCCTTGCGGCCAATCGCCTCAATGTCAACGTTCTTCCCCGCCTTTGACTCGAGAAACCGGCTGGCAGCCTTCGTAATGTTCGCGCTGAACGCGCCCGCCAGCCCCTTGTCACCCGTGACCACGATCAGCAGAATATTTTTCTCGACGCGCTGCGCCAGCAACGGGTGCTTCACCTCACCCGTCTCCGGATCGTAAATCTCCGTTCGCGCGACCAGCGACTTCAGAATATTGGTCAGCATCTGCGCATAAGGACGCGCCGCCAGAGCCCGCTCCTGCGCCCGCCGCAGTTTCGCCGCCGAGACCATCTTCATGGCCTTGGTGATCTGCCGCGTGTTAATCACGCTGCGAATGCGCCGCCGAATGTCGAGAATGTTGGGCATTTGAAACCAGTTGTCAGTTCTCAGTTCTCGGTTCCCAGTTAGACCTTCCCGATTCCGGGTTTCTTCTGAGAACTGAGAACCGAGAACTGAGAACTCTCACTTCGCTACCGCTTGCCGCGACGCTACAAACTGCTGCTTCGCTTCTTTAATCACGTTCTGCACTTGCGCCTTGAGCGCGTCATCGAGAACCTTTTTCTCCATGATCGTGCGCAGCACGGCAGGATGCGCTGCATCGACGTACTTGTACAGTTCCGCCTCGAATTCGCGCACCTGATTCACCGGAAGATCGTCCAGAAACCCGCCCGTGCCCGCCATGATGATCAGAATCTGCTTCGAGAATGGCAACGGCGAAAACTGGTTCTGCTTCAGGAGTTCCACCAGACGTTGTCCGCGACTCAGCTGTTGCTGCGTGGCTTTGTCGAGATCGCTGCCGAACTGCGCAAATGCTGCCAGTTCGCGGTACTGTGCCAGTTCCAGCTTCAGCGAGCCCGCAACCTGCCGCATGGCTTTGATCTGCGCGCTGCCGCCGACGCGGCTCACCGACAGGCCAACGTTCACGGCCGGACGCACGCCCTGGTTGAACAAATCCGTTTCCAGATAAATCTGGCCGTCGGTAATCGAAATCACATTGGTCGGAATGTACGCCGAAACGTCGCCAGCTTGCGTCTCGATAATCGGCAGCGCAGTCAACGATCCGCCGCCGTTCTTGTCGCTTAACTTCGCCGAACGTTCCAGCAACCGAGAGTGAAGATAAAACACGTCTCCGGGATACGCCTCGCGACCCGGCGGCCGCCGCAGCAACAACGAAATCTCGCGATAAGACGCCGCGTGTTTCGATAGATCGTCGTAAATAACGAGCGCATGCCGTTTACTGTCGCGGAAATATTCACCGATGGCCGTTGCCGCGTACGGCGAAATATACTGCATGGGCGCGGGTTCCGACGCGGACGCCGCAACCACGATGGTGTATTCCATCGCTCCCGCATCTTCCAGAATCTTTACCACCTGCGCGATCGACGACCGCTTCTGCCCGATCGCGTTGTAAATACAAATCAGGTCGTTGCCCTTGCTGTTGATGATGGTGTCGAGCGCGACCGCGGTTTTTCCCGTCTGCCGGTCGCCGATGATCAACTCGCGCTGTCCGCGGCCTACCGGAATCATGCTGTCGATCGCCTTCAGCCCGGTTGCCATCGGCTCGCGCACCGGTTGCCGGTCGATCACGCCCGGGGCCAGCCGTTCCAGCGCGATGAACTTATCGGTCGCAATGGGGCCTTTATCGTCGATGGGCCGGCCCAGCGAATCGACTACGCGCCCGATCATGTTGTCGCCCACCGGCACGCTCATGATGCGGCCCGTGCGCTTCACCTCGTCGCCCTCTTTGATCTCGGTGTATTCGCCGAGCAACACCACACCCACCTGGTCTTCTTCCAGGTTCATGGCGATGCCGGCCACGTCGTGCGGAAAGGAAAGCAACTCGCCGGCCATGACCTTGTCGAGTCCGTACACACGCGCGATGCCGTCGCCCAGCGTGATGACCGTGCCCGTCTCGTCCACAGAGATCTTGGTTTCGTAATTCTCGATCTGCTCGCGGATCAGTTTCGTGATTTCGTCTGCTTTGATTTGTGCCATAAAGTCAGCTTCTAGCTTCTAGCCCTTAGCTCCTAGCTACCCCAACTCTGCAAGCTTTTCACTCCCGAACAGCTCTCATTTCGAACATTGCACATATCTAGAGCATCTCAAAGACCTGCCATCCTGCCGGCCGAAGGCTCCAAGCTAGTAGCTAGCAGCTCCGCCGCTAAGAACTAATAGCTTCGCGAATCTTCTCCAGCTGGCCCTTCACCGAACCGTCGTAAATGGTGCTGCCGATGCGGACTACCACGCCCCCCAACAGGGACGCATCCTGCCCGAACTTCGCCCGCACTTTCTTTCCGGTGAGCTTGGCGACCTGAGTCTCCAGCCCCCGCTTCTCTGCGTCGCCCAGTTCGCGGACGCTCGTGATCTGCGCCTCAGCGAATCCCAGCCGCGCATCCAGTTCTTTTTCCAGTTGCTGGATCACCGCATCCAAATACTTCACCCGCCGGTGATCGATCAGCACCGCAACCAGATTGCGCACTACCTTCTCGATTCCGTCGCGCTTCGCGATCGCATCCAGCAACCCGCGCTTCTGTTCCGCGGGAATTGCGGGATTCTCCCACACCCGCCGCAAATCCGAACTCTCGGCCAGCAGCCCGGAGATCTGGCGCAATTCCCCGGTGGCACGTTGCGCGTCGAGCTTCGTGCTCAAAACCACATCAGCGAACGCCCGGGCATAGGTGCTGGCGACCGAAGCCATTTTTCTATCGACCGTCCTTATCCGTATTCGTGCGACCGTCCGTGCGAAGATTATCCGCGCCCGGCCCCCGCGGAGCCGAGTCCATCTGCCCCGCGAAGCCGCGCACCAGCGCCTGATCGGTGGCGGCATCCACGTGGATCTGCTTCTTCGCCAGCCCCACCGCCAGATCGGCAGCATACGCCGTCAACTGCCGCCGCGCCGCTTTTGCCGCCGCGGCAATCTCCTGTTCCGCCGACGCCACAATCTTGCGTGCATCTTCTTCGGCGGCCCGCTTGATGCGCTCTGCTTCGGCGAATCCTTCTTTCTCCGCCTCGCTTCGGATCGCGCCAATCTCCGCGTCCAGCTTCATCAGCCGCGACTCAATGTCGGCCAGCTTGCGCCGCGCTTCTTCGCTGGCTTTCTGCGCTTCCTGCATGGCCTTTTGAATGGCTGCCGTGCGGTCGCGAAATATTCCCGGCAGATATTTGCGCCCAGCCCAGACAAGCAGGCAGGCAATCACAACAAAATTCGACACCACACTCAGCCAGTAGGCACGCTGCAAATCCAGTCCCGTCCACTTCGCGATCAGCCGGACCGAGCCTGACTGTTTGAACTCCCCCATCTCATCTTTTTCTTCCCCAGCAGCCTCGCGCGTTTCGTGCGCCAACTGGTGCCCCGGACCGCCCGGCCCGGGCTTGCGTTCGGAATCCTGCGCCGCTTGCTTAGGAGCAGCGGTGGCCTCTTGAGCGCGAAGCGGCACCGCTCCTCCAGCAAAGCTCAACAACAAAGCCAGCAAGCCCGCGCGAGTCACGGCGTGGGCGAATGCGAGGGTGAATCCCCTGGCGAACTCCGGCCGCCGAAACGCCGAACTTTTTGGCGTCATCGTCCAGCTCCTGCCGGTTCCAGCACCCGCCGCATGATCTCCTGTGCCAATTCCGCCGCCTCTCCGTGCAACCCTTTTTCCGCCGCAGCCCGATCCTTCTCGATGTCCGTCTTCGCCGTCAGCACCTGCGCCTGCGCCCGGCTGCGCGCCTCGGCGACGGCATTGGCCCGCGCCTGCAGGGCCGCCTGCCGCTTGGCTTCCTGCGCGCGAAATACCGCGGCCCGCGCCTCGCGCAACTTCTGCTCGTATTCGGTGGTACGCGCTTCGGCCGCGGCAATATCGGCGCGCGATTTCTCCACCGCGCCCTCCGTCTTGCTGCGCCGCTCCTCGAGCACGCGCTGCAGCGGTTTATGCACGATGCTGGTGTAGAGCGCGTACAGAAGCGCCAGCAGAATCACCGTGGGGACCGCCCCGAGCAGTAATTCCCCTAGTTGATGAAGCGTCTGATCCATGCTGTGCTGATATAGACCGGAAAAATGAGGGCTATGAAAACTGTTAAGTCTAGCGTCCCAGGCAGTTTATGTCAACGCGGAGAAGACACCACCCAGCCGCCTTCTGCCACCGTCCGTAAGCCGGCGCCAAGCCAGTTTCGGGACGACGTAGTCTCCAAAAACTCCGCTTCCGAGAAATCGGGTGCACTGCTCTAACCCGCTAAAAATGCAGGATTTAGTGCGGCATTCGATGCCGGTGCGTAAATTCCCAAGGCTGCACTTCCCGGGGTCGGCGCATGTACTATGCAGAAATCTGCAACTAGCCCTTGACTTCCCCGTAAACAGGACTAGCATAGACGTATCACCTCCGATCCAATTCAGGATCGAATGGGCCGATAGCCAAGGAATGTCACCGCTTCTTGGTTGCCGGCCCATTTAAATTCTGCCAACGATCCATTCAGGTTTCCGTGGTGGTCTGCCCTTGTCAGCCCGAACATCCGCGTTTTTTCTTCGCGGCGAACGAACCTCCGTCTTAACGACCGCGAGCCAAATCAGTCTCAGTCTCAGCAGTCGTGGAGCGTCAGCCAAAACAGATTAGCGAATCCGGACACCATGTCTGTTTCCCCGCGTGATTCCCGCCACGTCCCCGATGTATACTCCCACCGAGTTTCCGCCGAGCCCTGTTTCTGCCGAACCCCTGTTTCTGCCGAACCTTGGATAGGCTCTCACCAACGGCTTAGTCCGCCGTCCAACATTTTTACGGAGGAGTAACTCATGCGCGCGTTTCGTCTCCTGTTGATTTCTGCCGTCGCTCTCTGCGCATCGGCGCAGGCCCAGAACATCGATATCCCCTACCAGAAAATTGTCCTCGACAATGGACTCACCCTGATCGTCCATGAGGACCACAAGGCTCCGATCGTAGCCGTCGACCTCTGGTATCACGTCGGCTCAAAGAATGAGAAAGTGGGCAAGACCGGGTTCGCGCATCTTTTCGAGCATCTGATGTTCGGCGGAAGCCAGCACGCCCCGGGCAGCTACATTAAAGCGATCGAGTCGGTGGGCGCGACCGACCTGAACGGCACCACCAACGAAGATCGCACCAACTATTTCGAAAACGTTCCCACCTCCGCGCTCGATTACACCCTGTGGATGGAAGCCGACCGCATGGGCTTTCTCGACCTCAGCCAGAAGACGCTCGACCTGCAGCGCGGCGTGGTGCAAAACGAAAAGCGCCAGGACGAAAACGAGCCCTACGCGCTGGCCGAAGAAGCGATTAACCAGAATACTTATCCTGCCGGGCATCCCTATTCCTGGCCCGTGATTGGCGACATGGCAGACCTGGATGCCGCCTCGTTCAAAGATGTTCAGGAATGGTTCAAGACATACTACGGCCCGTCAAATGTCGTGATCGTGCTGGCCGGCGATATCGATGCGCAGACCGCAAAAGAAAAAGTCGAAAAGTATTTCGGGGACATTCCTCCCGGCCCCCCCGTCACCCACCAGCAGGCCTGGATCGCCAAGATGACCGGAACACATCGTTCCGTGACTCAGGACCGCGTGCCGCTCCCGCGCGTCTACATGATCTGGAATGTGCCGCAGTTCGGCAGCGCCGACGCGAATTATCTGACGCTGGTCAGCGCCTGCCTTGGCCAAGGCAAGACTTCGCGCCTTTATAAGCGCCTTGTCTACGACGACCAGATCGCCAGCGACGTCAGCGTCTATCTGGATGCCCGCGAGATCGGCGGCCAGATCTACGTTCAGGCAACCGCCCGCCCCGGACACAATCTTGATGAGATCGAAAAGGAAATCAACGAAGAACTTGCGCGGTTTCTCAAAGACGGTCCCACTTCAGAAGAGTTGCAGCGGGTGCAAACGCAGTACCTCGCGAACTTTCTACGCGGCATCGAGCGCATCGGCGGCTTCGGAGGAAAAGCCGACCGGCTAGCCCAATACGCCACATTCACCGGCAACCCCGACGGCTACAAAATCAGCCTGCAACGAATTCGCGAAGCTACCAGGGACGATCTGAAATCTGTGGCGAACCGCTGGCTCAGCGATGGCGTCTACATCGTGCAGGTGCTGCCGTTCCCCGATTACAAGCCGGCGAAGGCGGAAGTCGACCACGCCAAGACGCCGGCTTTGGGCACGCCGCCGGAACTCAAGCTTCCTAAGCTGCAGCGGGCGACGCTCTCGAACGGTCTCAAAGTCATCCTCGCCGAACGCCACGAGGTTCCGCTGGTCGAGTTCTGGATGGCTACCGACGCCGGCTATGCGGCCGACCAGTTCGCCAAACCGGGTACCGCCAAGCTCACCGGCACCTTGCTCACCGATGGCACAAAGACCCGGAACGCGCTGCAGATCAACGATCAGGCCGCTATGCTGGGAGCTAACCTCTCGACGCGCTCCAATCTCGACTTCAGTTACGTGAACCTCTCGGCGCTGAAGGCCAAGCTCGATCCGTCGCTCGATCTTTTCGCCGATGTAATTCTGAACCCGTCGTTCCCGGAAGCCGATTTCAAACGCGAGCAGAAACTGCAGCTGGATTCCATCGAGGAGGAACAGAAAGATCCCATCCAGATGGCGCTGCGCGTTTTCCCCGGCCTCATTTTCGGCGCGGGGCACGCCTACGGAAATCCCTTGACGGGATCGGGTACCACGGCCAGCACCCAAGCCATCACCCGCGAAGATCTCATAAAGTTCCACGACGTCTGGTTCCGGCCGAACAACGCCACGCTGGTCGTGGTCGGCGACACCACGCTCGCCGAGGTCACACCGAAACTTGAAAAGTTGTTTGGCGGGTGGAAAGCCGGGCAGATTCCGGCGAAGAATCTTTCCACGGTGAAACTCGCGACCGAACCCGTCGTCTACATTCTCGATAAACCGGGCGCCAGCCAGTCCGTAATCATCACCGGCAACGCGTCCATCCCCGCCAACACGCCGCAGGAAATCGCCATCCAGGCCATGAACGACGATCTCGGCGGAACCTTCAGCTCCCGCCTGAACATGAATCTGCGCGAAGACAAACACTGGGCCTACGGCGCCGGCAGCTTCTTCTGGGGAGCGCGCGCGCAACGTCCGCTGTTCATCTACGCGCCCGTGCAGACCGACAAAACCAAAGAGTCGCTGCTGGAAATGACCAAGGAAATTAACGGCCTCATCAAAGACCATCCGGTAACCGCCGAAGAGCTCGCGCGCATCCAGGCCAACGAAACTCTGAGCCTGCCCGGATCGCGCGAGACCTCCGACTCGGTGGGATTCTCCATTCTCGATATCCTGCAATACGGCTGGCCCGATAATTATTACGACACCATGTCCGGCAAAATCCGCGCCCTGAAAACCACGGACCTCGACGCAGCCGCCAAGCAGGTGATCCATCCCGGAAGCCTGGTGTGGGTAGTCGTCGGCGACCGCGCCAAAATCGAGCAGGGAATCAAAGACTTAGGAATCGGAAAAATCCACTTCATCGACGCCGACGGCAAGCCAATCTAAGAAAGTCGGCAGAAATATTCCGGGTTTGGGTGCCCCATTTCTCGCGCACTTTGCGAGAAGTGGGGTTTTTTCTTGAAGAGACCGCTCAAGCCGGATGCTTAATCGCCCACTCCCTTACCTTCCGCACCACCGACTCCGGCGCCTCCACGTCCAGCAGCACCGCCCCGTCCTTATATGCCCGCGAATAAATGCGCGCCTTCGCTTCCAGCATCGCCAGGATTTTTCCTTCTTTCTGCGGCACGCGCAGGTGCACCCGGCTCACCTGGTCTTCCTCAATCATCGCGTCGACTCGCGCCAGCAACCGCTCCAGGCCCGTGCCTTCCGCCGCCGAAACATAAACCGTGTTTGAATCGTCGCGCAAAGCGTCCCGCATCAGCCCCGCTGCCACTTCCACATCCAGCAAATCGACTTTATTCATCACTCGCAGCCGCGGCTTCTTTTCAACTTCCAGTTCTTTCAGGACAATTTCCACCTGCGCATCCTGCTCGGCCGAGAGCCGGTTGCTGGCGTCGGACACATGCAGAATCAGCGACGCCCGCTGCACTTCCTCCAGCGTGGCGCGAAATGCCGACACCAGCGTGTGCGGCAAGCTGCGGATAAATCCCACAGTGTCCGAGAGCAGCACCTTCCGCTTCGAAGGCAATTCCACCCCGCGAATCGTCGGATCGAGCGTCGCAAACATGCGCGGAGAAGCCAGCACCGCCGCTTTTGTCAGCGCGTTGAACAGCGTCGATTTGCCCGCGTTCGTATATCCCACCAGCGCTACCGTGGCCACCGGAACTGACTCCCGCCGCTGCCGCTGTTGCGCCCGGATGCGCCGGACGTTTTCCAGTTGCTGCTCCACGTGCCGCACGCGCCGCGCAATCTTACGCCGGTCAGTTTCCAGTTTCGTTTCGCCGGGACCGCGCGTCCCAATCCCGCCGCCCAGTTGCGACATTTCCGCGCCGTGCCCCTTCAGCCGCGGCATCATGTACTGCAGCTGCGCCAGCTCTACCTGCAGCTGGCCTTCCCGCGTGCGCGCGTGCCGGGCAAAAATGTCGAGAATCAGCTGGGTGCGGTCAATCACCCGCCGCTGCACAATTTTTTCGATATTGCGTTGCTGTGAAGGACTGAGATCGTGATCAAAGAGAAGAACGTCGGCATTCACCGACGCGGCCGCGCCGGCAATTTCTTCAAGCTTTCCCGCGCCGATTAAAGTTGCAGGATCAGGACGATCCCGCCGCTGCAGAATTTCGCCTACAACCAGCGCCCCCGCGCTCCCGGCCAGCGTGCGCAGTTCGGCCAGCGACTCGTCCGCGTCGAACTCTGGAATGCTGGGCTTCTTGCCGTTCGAAGAGCCATTCGACGAGATGCTCGATTTGCCCGCCGCTCCGGCCGCAACTCCGCTCGTCGTCGCTCCCGCCGCCGCATCCCGCGCCGCCTGCGCCTGGGCTGTGACCACGCCCCGCGCTCGCCGCGACCGCACTTCGAGCCCTACCAGAAACGCGCGCTCCTGGCCCGATCGTTCCGGCTCGGCCTGCGGCTCCAGAGGCACGCGTCCCCGCGCACGCGCCACCCCTCGGGAATTCTTGGACTGTAAACTGCGCAATCGGAAACGCCTTTATCCTTCCGTGCCTGAGGCGCTCGCCGCCACAATCGCAGAAGGCGAAGCCGTCCCAGCTCCCACCGCTGGCTTCGTCTCCGAATGCGTCAGGTGGGCACCGTGCGCCGTCCGTCCCATCACCACGGTGGAGATGGCGTGTTTGAAAATCAGTTGCTCTTGCCCGCTGGCTTCGAGCACCACCGAATACTTGTCGAAGGAACGGATTCGGCCCGTTAACTTCACCCCGCTCAAGAGATAAATGGTAATGTTCGTTCTCTCCTTGCGGGCTGTGTTCAGGAAGGAATCCTGAATGTTCTGCGCCGGCTTGTTGCTTTCCATTGCCGATCTCCTTACTGATCAAACTACCTGTCCAACGTTGGACCGTAAACCTCGGACCAAACACCAACTCATTTCCGCCGGCTGCGCCGACAGAGTGAGCCTAAAACAACAGCATGTTCCCGTGGGCCTTCCCGCCCGGCCGGAAACAAGGGGGGACATCCGCTGGCCGCGTCTCGTCAAGTCCGCAATAAAATTCGAGGATCCTGATTCGCAGCGCCGTCGCCAGAAGTCAGCTTCGAGTACGATACGGCGTCCCCCGCAGCTTTTCAACCGCGAACTGTGGAGAATCTTCCCGCGCCCACACTCTGTCCCATCCTGGCTCTACCCGGTGACCCCTCTGTGTCCTCCGTGGTCATGAATTCAGGATGTCGCTGCCTCACCGAAATGGTTGACATCAGCCCACCCAGAGTGCAGACTGGCCTCGTTTCGCCATCACCATCTGTTCTGAATCACCGGTTGACTGCGCCCCTCTTCGTCTCGGGCTCGCAGGGTCTCGGGCTCACATGAAATTCACTCTTGCAAGGAGGGAACTTTAATGCACCACACCACCGCACTGGCCGCCTCACTCGTGATGCCAACCCACACGGGCACGGAAGCGCTGGCGCTACTGCTCCGCTGGGTCCACTTCATGGCTGGCATCACCTGGGTCGGCCTGCTCTACTTCTTCAATCTGGTCAACGTCCCCTTCATGAAGCAAGTGGATGCTCCCATGAAGCCAAAAGTATTCCAGTACATGACCTTGCCCGCGATGAACCTGTTTCGCTGGAGCGCACTGCTGACCGTCTTTGTCGGATTCTGGTATTGGGCGCAGATTTATGTCGGACCAGACGCCAAGCGCCAGGGCGTGAGCCCCCTGAGCACGATCGGCCTGTTCCTGCTGCTCTGGATCGCCGTCTGGGCGATTCTGTTTTTCATCATCAAGAAAGCTCCCAGCGGTTACGTTCTCGGCGCCGTCACGGCGGTCCTGTGCGTCGCCGCCGCCTGGGCATTCCTCAACTACACCCCTGTCGGCCAGGACGACAACCACGTTCTCTCCATCGGCATCGGCGGAGGCTTCGGCATCGTCATGCTGTTCAACGTCTGGGGCATCATCTGGCCCAGCAATAAAAAGATCATCAAAGGAACGCTTGCCGGAACTCCACCCCCCAACGCCGCCGCTTTGGCGCGTCAAGCCTTTCTGGCCTCGCGCACCAATCTTTTCCTTTCTGTCCCGTTGCTCTTTTTCATGGCCACCAGCTCCCACTTCGTATTCTTCGGCCGCTGAAAAATAGGTAGCACCGCCGCTCCGGAACTCTCCTCAGTTCTGTCATCCTGAGCGTAGTGGGAAGTGCGCGAAGCGCACTTCCCACGAAGTCGAAGGACCCCTATAAGCTTTTCGGGTGACGGGCGTGTCAAGCCGTTCTCTAACCTGCGCTGAATGCCTTAGCCAAAACTCGCGGTGGACGGCTCCCGGTTAGGTTCGGTCAACACGCATTCCCAATCCGCTTCTTCCTCTCCGCCCACAGGTGTACAATCCCGCTCATAGCCTGCTCTTGCAGGAGGTGCGTATGCCCACCCGCCTCGCTGGTCTGCTCCTGGTTCTTATCGTGGTCCCTGCCCTCAGCCAACAAGCGACCATCCAGTCGCGAATCGAGAAAAAGATAGACTGGCACAACGAGATGGCGGAGGGCAGTGTTCCGCCCGAGGCGACCGACGCTGCGGCGGCCCGGCGGCAGACCATTCATCAGGACGCCGAGGAATTATCCGCGTTGAGTGTGTCGCTGTACCCGGATCTGCAGCAACTGCGCAAGGGACTCTTGGCCAAAGACCTCGACGAAAAACTGAAAAAAATGGAAAAGCTTTCCAAAAAGCTGCACCGCGATCTGCAGCCCTAGCTGGTCCTTCTCCCAATTTGTCATCCTGAGCGAAGCATGTGCTTTCGCGAAGCGAAAGCACATGCGCAGTCGAAGGACCCCTGCTAGCTCATCCGAGCCCGGCCGTGCCGATTTGACCAAAGATCGAGGTCAAAGCCGCCCTTCCCAGCCACAAAAAAAAGCGGTCCCGGAATTCCGGGACCGCATGACCGCAAAGTTCAACCTAGAACACGATCTTCGCCTGAACCTGACCCACGCGCCCAGCCGGCAGACCGTTGAAGAACGAGCCGTAAGGCCCGGTCGGCGGTGCCGCCTGTCCCGTGATGTTTCCGCAGGTCCCCTCTGTCGAGCAGCCGGGGTCCGTCCAGGAGTTGTTCGGATTTTGGAAGTTCGGGTGGTTGAAGATGTTGTAGATGCTTGCTCCCATCGTAAGCCTGATCCGCTCCGAGACGTGGAAATTCTTCCCGAACGTGAAGTCCGAGTTAAAAAATCCAGGCCCGCGGAACTGGTTGCGCCTTTGCGTGGGAAAGAGCCCCAAATTATTGCCGCTCGTGAAGTCTGCGGCATTAAAGCACTGGCTGTTGCCATTCACGCAACTTTGCTGCCCCTGAAGGGAAACCAGTTGTGCTGGCGTTGTGACGCCCGCGCCTGCGTTCGAAATCGCGGTCGTCCCGTCGACCACTGTGTACGGCAGGCCGCTGCGGGTGATGAAGTTCTCGGAGAATATCCAGCCTCCTAGAATGCTGCTCGCCGCCCGGTTGTTGAAGTGGTAAGGCTCGGTCCAAACCCAGTTCGCGTTAAATTGGCTTCGGATATCGTAATCCGCGTTGCCGTAATTGTTCGCCCTCAAGCTCAGAGGATTGATTTGTCCCAGGATGTTGTGCACGCCCACGCCCAGAAGTCCGCCGTTTGAAATTTCATCCAGAGCGTGCGCCCACGTGTAGTTGGCATTGATCACGAAGCCGGCCGACATGCGACGGCTATAGGTTGCGGTCATTTCGTTGTTATTCGACACCGCGCCTGAATACCATTCGGTAAAGGAACCGAACCGCTGATCAGGCGTGTTGACTGGGTAGCCGGAAATCGCGGAGCCGAAGCCAGGACCGTACGCTGACGGGCCAGTGCTCGCGTTGAGGTTGCCGTTCGGATAGGCCTCATGGTAACCATGGTGACCCACGTAGGCGAGCGTGATCCTGCTCTTGCTGTCAACCGCCTGTTGTATCTGGAAATTCCATTCCTGATACTGCGGAGTCCGCAGCTTGGTCGGGAACCCCGTAACGCCCGGGACGGCCCCGCCAGCCGCCAGCAGCTGGTTGAGGGTCAAGCCGTTGTTGAGGGAAGGAATCCCCAACGCCGCGTTTCCGTTGCGGATGGTATTTACGGTGTTGAGAACGGTAGCCGCCGAACCCGCAGGATCAGCCCAGGGCTGCGGTCCGCCGCCGAAGTCTGGCCCGTACAGATTCACCGAAACCAGATAAGGAACGTTGACGAACGAATCGGTGATGAACGCCGGGAAGGCATCGTAGAAAATCCCAAACCCGCCGCTGACCACGGTCTTGTCGTTGCTCCGAGGCGACCACGTAAAGCCAAAGCGCGGAGCCAGATTGACGCCGTCGACTGAGCTGAAAGCATCCTTTCGTCCCGTCAGCAGCGCCTGGTTGTAAGGTGTGTTCGCGCCCTGCAACTCGATTTGCGAGAACGGAGCGTTGGGCAAGGTGAAGCAGTTGATGTCGCAAGTCGGATTAAAGTTATGCTCCCCACGCAAGGCAAGCGTCAGTTTGAGCCTCGGCAGCACAGCCCACTCATCCTGCGCGTAAATGCCGATGCCGCCCGTGTTCATGGGCGCCGTAGGATGAAGCGGATTGTTCTGAGTGTAAAACGAGGTATTGCCGTTATAGAAGTCCCCCAGACCTGCATACACTTCGGGGGTCACGTACTCAGAAGCGTCGTAGTTCGTAATATCGTAACGGCGGAAGTTGGCTCCGAATTTCAGGCTGTGCCGCCCGAAGGTCTTCGCGAAATCGTCCACAAACTGGTATTGGGTTACGTTCCGGCCCTGCGGGAAAACAATGTTCAGTGCGTTCAGTGCGTTTATCTGAGACTCGCCCGCGAGGTACAGAGAGTACGGGAACGGCGACGTGGGCCCGTTCGTATTCTCGATGAAAATAGCGCGGTAGTAGCTGATCGCTGCCACAAAGTTGTTCGAAGCCGTCCCGCTAAACACGTGCGACCAGTTCAGGCTGTTGTTGTATTCCGGCTGGTAGCTGGCAGCTGAAAAGTCGTTGCTGATCGGATCTGCGTAGGTTGCCTGATGGCCGGTGTCAATATCAAAACGGAAGAACAACCGGTCCTTGGTTCCCACGTTCTGATCGAACCGCCCGATTAGCAGCGTCTCGCTCGCGGGCAGCGCTGGACTTGCCTGGTAGGACTGAATGCAACCCGCGGCGACGCCCGGATTCGTGTCAGTGGAAACGCCCGTGAACGCATCGGCGCAACTGGCGGCTCCAACCGGAGTGCCGGTATTGAAGCCCGGAGCAGCTTCCCAAATCGAAGCCGCCTTCTTGTAAACGGTCTGAGTCGCCTGGGAGGCCCCAACCGTGACCAGATTCGCCAGTATGTCATTCAGGTAATTCGTTGTGGGGGTAAAGACAGTCTGAGTCGACGGCACAATATAACGAATGCCCTCGGTGTCGATGAAGAAGAAGGTCTTGTCCTTCTTGATCGGTCCGCCGAAAGACGCCGCCCACTGGTTGTTGTTGGAAAAGGGACGCGGAGCCTGCGGGGTCTGCGCGGTGTTGAACCAGTCGTTCGCGTTCAGGAGGTCCCCGTTCCACTGGTACTGCACGTTGCCGTGGTAGTTGTTGGTGCCGCCTTTGCTCACCAGGGCTACCTGGGCTCCCGCCTGCTGTCCGTACTGGCCGGAGTAGGCATTGGTAACCACGGTCGCTTCATCAATGCTGTTCTTGCCGAGCATCAGGTTCGTCGGGCCCGAGTTGTTCAGATTGAGGAACGGGTCCATCTGATTTTCGCCATCCACCGTGAACACGTTCGATGTGGCGGGCAATCCGTTGGTGTTGAAGTTGCCATAACCGCCGCCGGTATTCATGTTGATCCCGGGCGCGGTATAAGCCACGGCCGTCAGGTCGTTGCCACCGTTCGGCAGGTTCTCCACCAAATTGCGGTCCATGTTGGTGGACATGTCGGCAGAATCGGTATCGAGCAGCGGCGCCGCGGCGGAAACCTCAACCGTGGTTCCGGCCGCGCCCACTTCCAGCTTCGCATTCACCGTCGATACCTGGCCGTTGTTCACGCCGACCTTCCCCGCAAACTGCTTGAACCCGGCGGCGGTGACGATCACCTCGTAATTGCCCGGGTCGACCAGTTCAAACTGGTAAACGCCCTGCGCGTTGGTGTTGGTCTGGGTCGAACCGCCCTTATCCAGGTTCCTCAACGTGACGGTGGTGCCGGAGAGAACCGCGTTCGACGCGTCCGTAACCGTTCCGCTCACGGCGCCTTTGGTGGCGCTCTGCCCAAACAACATGCCCGGAACTAACAATAGAACGCTCAGTGCGAGCACAACCACACTCGCCCCCGCTTTTGTAAATCGCATGGTACTGACCTCCTGGGAATTTTTCATAGCGCAAATACGAACCGACGGCCTTGGCTTCCTGGCAGCCGTGGCGCGATCCGATCGACCTGAGAACCTAAATTTTTGATTGCGTAAACTCTTGATTCCGTGCTGGATCTGGGAAATTGTCTTGCGAAACCCTGACTCTCGAAATTCGCTCTGCCGAAACCCGCTCTATCGAATTCCGTTCAGTCGAAACCTGAAATCCGGCCGCCCGTCTATCGCGGGCGTACCTGCCTGAGCGCAGTCACACACACAGCTCAGACAACCCTTACACTGCAACTGACAATCCAAAACACTCGCCTACGAAACACTTTGTTTTCAATCAGTTGTTGTTTCGTACGCGTAGTGTTATATCGAAATCGGTATCAAGTGTCCAGAGAAATATGCTATTTGGAATCATATTTCCCTCAGATCAGCCCCGCGGACATGCCTTCCATCCCAGCCTACCGTCAGGGGTCTGTTCCCCAGTCACTCGGTAGGGGCTCCGCAGCCTGCTACAATCTCCTTTTCCGTGAGCGCTCCGACCTCAAAACCCGCGTCTCCGGCTTCGTCGGAAATCGAGAAGGGGACCCATCCACGCTCCGCCGCCGCCCAGCCGCCGGAGCCTGTTCCCATCCTCGATCTGCAGCGGCAATACGAACAGGTCCGCGCCGAAGTCTTGCAGGCTGTAGGCCGCGTGTGCGCCTCGCAGCATTACGTGCTTGGCCCAGAAGTCGAGCAGTTCGAGCGCGAAATGGCCGATTTCTGCGGCGTGCGAGAGGCCGTGGGATGTTCCTCCGGCACCGACGCGGTCTGGTTGGCCTTGGCGGCCGCCGGAGTGCAGCCCGGAGATCGCGTTCTCACGTCGCCTTTCAGCTTTTTCGCGTCGGCCAGCGCCATCGTGCGCGCCGGAGCCCGCCCCGTCTTTGCCGACATCGAGCCCGGCACGTTCAATCTCGACCCGCTGAAAGTTGGCGTGGTTCTTCGCGGCGGCGGCGAAGCCAAGATGCGCGCTCTGCTGCCGGTTCATCTTTATGGCCAGTGCGCCGCGATGGATTCATTCCAGCGGTTGGCCGAGGAGTTTCATCTGACGGTCGTCGAAGATGCCGCCCAAGCCATCGGCGCAACCGGCATCGATGCAACAAAGACCGGAAAACGCGCCGGAAGCCTGGGCGTGACCGCCGCGTTCAGTTTCTATCCCACAAAAAATCTCAGCGCCTACGGCGAGGCCGGACTGGTCACCACCAGCAATCCCGATATGGCCGCGCACCTGCGCCGCCTGCGCAACCACGGCAGTTCGCGCCGCTACGTCCACGAAGAAATGGGATGGAACAGCCGCCTCGACGCCATGCAGGCCGCCATCCTGCGCGTAAAGTTGAAATATGTAGAAGGATGGAACGAAGCCCGCCGCCAGCGCGCTGCCACCTACGACCGCTTAATCGCGGAAACTGGACTGGCGCGCCCGGCCGCGCTCGCACAATCAACAATCGCGCCCGACGACGCGCCCATCCATCTCCCGTACACGATCCCGGGCGCGCAACACGTCTTCCACCAGTACGTAATCCGCGCCTACCGCCGCGACGAACTCCGCGAGTTCCTCACCGCGCGCAAGATCGGAACGGAAATCTACTATCCCATCCCGCTGCACCTGCAGCCCTGTTTCGCCTATCTGGGATACCGCGAAGGCGACTTCCCCGAAGCCGAGCGCGCCGCAAAAGAAGTGCTCGCGCTCCCCATGTTCCCCGAACTCACCGAAGAGGAGCAGCGTTGGGTAGTCCAAAGCATCGCCGATTTCTACTGCTGATTTTCCGCGATGTGCTGATGTGTGGGGACGGTTTGTGTGGGGACGGGCACTCTTGCCCGTCCGGGCGAGCGAAGCTCGCCCTTTTGCCGTCAGTTTCTCGCAGGCCGAGGAGAGCAGCCGAGCTGCGCTCGGCGGACGGGCAAGAGTGCCCGCCCCCACCTAAACCTCCCCACACGAGCAGCGTTCTGCTCCTCCCGGGCTTTATCCTCTGGCAACATGAGTTTGTCCCCGCCGGTCGCGCGTCGCTTCCCGCAGGCCGCGCCCAACGTCTAACCCTTTTGCATAAAGGTGCCCCTATGCGGAACTTCGTTTTTCGACTCGTGAGAGTGGTGCTCGCAGGCGTGGTGAGTTGCCTATTCCTCGCGGCCTCAGCTTTCACACAGCCTTCGCCGCAACTCTCTGCCGCCGACGAAATCCGCGCCGGCGACGCGCTTTTCCTCGCGTTTCAAAAATCCCAGGGATTCGCCGACACTCCCGAATCGAAGGCCATCGAAGGCTACCTGCAAAAAGTTGGCGACAAAGTCGCCGCCAACGCCAAACGCAAGCTGCCTTACAAATTTCATCTCGATCCGCATCCCGGCTTTCGCAGTGCGGTGGCATACCCCGGCGGCCAGATCGTGGTGGGCGGCGGCGTTCTCGCGTTGATGGTGAATGAAGACGAGCTAGCCGTTGTGCTCGGACACGAGATCGAGCATATCGATCTCGGTCAATGCGCCCAGCGCGTCATCGAAGAAATGCAGAAAAATCATCTCACCGCCGAGCAGTTCGACCAACTCTCCATCGAAGTCTTCGGAGGTCCCTATGGCAAAGACGGCGAGCTCGCCGCCGACCGCGAGGGCGTGAAGCTGGCGGTGGCCGCAGGCTACTCCCCGCACGCCGCCGTGGAGTTGCTGCAGATGTTTCAGTTCCTCTCGCGCGACGCGAAGCCAGCCCCGCCGCGCACCGACGCGCCGTCTCTCGAAGAACGAATTCAGCAGGCGCGCGACCAGATCAAAACCCAAAGCTGGGACGACGCCAAGCCCGAAACCCCGCTCGACTTGCCTTAAGTGACCTGTCCTGGAGGCCCCTGTGGAGAGGCGCGAGGCTTGTGTGGGACGCAGTAAGTTTCTCGCTACGTATTAAACTCAACTGCGGGTCGAGAGAAGCTTGCGTCCGACGAATCAAGGAACCTGGGAAATGGATGATCTCGGAACGTTTGGTCCGGCAACTGAGGTGAAGATCTTCGATCCTCGCGATCCTTCCAGCAGTTCGGGTGGGGCAGAATTGCTGGATGCCAGCGTTGCGCAGCGAGACAACCAATGGTGGCTCTACCTCGCCGGCCAGGCCCAGGGATACGGAGCCACCGACATCTACAGCGCATCACTCCCTGCGGGCGCGCCGCTGTGCGCGACTGGGTGGAAACTCACTCGCGACGCAACAGGAGAACTGCTGCCAGCTTCAGGCCGGAGCCTTAGTCGTCCCTGGGACGGGAATGGCGGGCGGCACTGCCCGTCCTATGTAAAGGGATGGGACCCGAGCAAAGGCGAATGGGTGGAACGAATCTACTACGCGGGGGCGGCGGAGAATCTCTGGGGGCCGTACACAATCGGCTTTCTCGAGTGGGATGGAGAGAATTGGGTGGATCACCCAGAACCGGCGTTCACAGCAAATGAAGAGTGGGAACATGGAAGCGTCTACGAACCTAACCTGATTTACCACGAGGGCCAATGGAAGCTGTGGTATGTCGCCGGATCAAACCATGAAGACTATCTCGTGCAAGGCTACGCGGAGAGTAAAGACGGCAGCACGAGCTGGAGCAAGCATGTGGTCTTTTCTCCCCCTGAAATGAAGATGTTCGATTTCTGCGTTCGTCAACGAGGAGATGCGTTCGACGCGATCTTCGCGCGGGTTTGGGTCGGCGGAGGCGCGGCGCCTCCCGAGACCGGGTTGTGGTGGTGTCGATGCGAAAGACCTTCTGCCACGCTTTCAGACTGGGGACAGCCGGTTCAGATCATGACAGCCGAAGATCGCGGGTGGCACTCCGGCGCATGGAAGCCGTCGTTTCAATTTCAGGAGCGAGACGGCAAGCGTGCACTTGTGTTCTTTGACGGGTCCTATCGAACGAGCGATCCTGGACCATTCCCGTTCGCGTTTACTCTTGGCTGCCTCGAGATAGATTTGTGACTTGGCTCTCCTGACGACCGCCTATGTGTCCCGCGCCCCCTAGTTTCGCCGATGCCTCGGCGCCGCCCTCGTCGGCGCCTGCTTCTGCTCTCCCGGCGCCAGTACCCTCCGCACGATCGGAGTATTCAGCTTGTACTTCCGTTCGCTCACGTTCCCGGCATCGTCTTTCACGCGCACGATGAACACCGGCAGGTTGCCTTCCTTATCGAAATCTTCGTGTGTCACCGTAACCGGGAGAACTCCGTTCAGTCCGTGCTCGCGGTAAGCGGTTTCGTAGCGATGCTTCCGGGTGTTCCAGGTGAAGACGCGCAGCTGATCGAAGTCATAAGGCAGCCCGTCGTGCGGATCAGTAAGGATGCACAAATACTGCCCCACTTTTTTCTGCACGCCTTTGTCTGTGTCGTCGACTTCATTCAGCTCGAAGAATGCGACGATGCGCTGGCCCTCGGCATATTGCGCGATGTCGAGCGGAGCGTCCACGTCGACCATGCGGGAGAGCACCCAGCCCACGCGTCCCTGGCTGTCGCGCACCAGCCACCAGTCTTCGAGCGCCGGACCGGCTGGCACATTGCCGCGCGGCTTCACGGTTTTCGCCGGCATCGCATTGGCGGCCGCTCCCACTTGTTTCTCCGCCGTGCCGCGCTTCAGTATGGAAACTTTCGCTCCCGAGGCCAGCTGGTAAAGATGTTCCGCCTCGCGTCCCGGAGTGACGTGCAGGTTGGTGTCATTGCGCAGAATGCCCGGAGCCTGCACCGGATCCGCCTGATTCTCCTGCGTGAGCTTTTGGATCGCGTCGTAAGTTTTCTGGTCGACCAGGTAGCGCTGCTCGATCCAACCCTCCAGGCCAGCGGCGGTGCGCACGCGGGAAAAATGCTTTTCGTGATCGACCACCTCCAACCGCTCGCCGTTCTTCACCGTGCCCACGCGGTTGTAAGCCGCCGCCACCTGATCGCGCAGCGAAGCCTGTGGCGCGGAAACATAGGCCACTTCCAGCACGCGGCGTCCACGGTGACCGCAGCCAGAAAGCGCGACGAAAGCAGCGGCAGCCAGCCAGAGTGCCACAATCACGCGATAAGTATTTACCGGAGGAAGAAGTTTCACGATAGAACAGCGCCAGCTTTCAATATAACGCGTCCCCGCAGTGGTTTCCGCACACAAAGGTTTACGCAGATTGCACCTGAGACGGGGTCTTAGACTGTGGCGCCCAGACCCAGGCCGAAGCCCGAAGCCCGAAGCCCGAAGCCCGAAGCCATCCCTTCTCTCAGGTATACTGACGCACCAATATCCTGACGGAGCTGTACCCTCACTCCCCACATCCTTCCATGAAGCCCGCGATACACTCCGACTCCAAGGTCTCCGGTCTTTCCCGCGACACTGCCGGAGCCGGCGCTGCCGCGCGCGGGCTGAAGATTCTTTGTGACGCGCTGATCACCGGATTGCTGCTCGCAGGGTTCGCCTCGATCATGGCCTCTCTTGTTCCCTTCAGCGTGTTGCTGGCCCGGGTGCGCAGCGTTTCCGATAGCGGGCAGGGCACGTTCTTCAGCACGGAGTTTTACCACGCGATGCAAATGCGGCTCCGCCTCATCGGAATGGCAAACCTTGCCGCCGGAATAATTTTGCTCGCTCTGCACCGGCAAATGTATGAGTGGGCCCGCCGAGTTTTCACCGACGCGCTGATTCTCGCCCGAGATTTCTGCCTCGCCGCACGCTCGCTGCCAGGGATCGACCGGCTGGCGCTCGCCGGCCTTACGTTTTTCGCTGCCGCCCTGCGCATTCCACTTCTGACGCAACCCATGCGTTACGACGAGGCGATCACGTTCGTGGAATACGCCTCGCGCCCGTTCTACGTCGCATTGTCGTTCTACAACACGCCCAACAATCATGTGTTCCACACGCTGCTTGTGCGGTTGGCATATCTGGCGCTGGGAAATCATCCGTGGGCTTTTCGTTTGCCCGTGCTACTGGCGGGACTGTGCCTGGTGCCCGCCACTTACGTCGCGGCGCGGAGCCTGTACCACAACAACGGAGCCTTGCTGGCGGCGGCGCTCGTAGCTTCATCGTCGACGTTGATCGAATACTCGACCAACGCTCGCGGCTACGAAATCGTCTGCCTCCTGTTCATGATCATGATCCCGACCGGCGTGTATGCGCAGCGTCACCGGAACGGGGCGGCATGGTTGTTGCTCGCAGTAGTTTCGGCGCTCGGTTTTTACACCATCCCGATCATGCTTTATCCCTTCGGCGGTTTGGTGGTGTGGCTGTTGCTCTCGATCGCGGTGGGAGATGCGCAACAGGATGCGCAACAGGAAGACGCGCAGGGGTACGCGCCACGTGACGCGCAACCCGACTCGAAAACCAACTCACCAACTGCTGCCCGCAGCGCTCTGGCCGGACTTTCCGTTGCGATTGTTCTAACCATGCTGCTGGTGGTGGAACTCTACAGTCCGGTGCTGGCGGTCTCGGGACCGAAGGCATTGTTTGCCAACAAGTGGGTGTCGGCCAGTCCCTTTCCAATATTCCTCCATCAACTGCCCGCGTCGCTCGCCTCGACCTGGTGGGGATGGAACCGCGATCTGCTGATATGGCCTGCCGAGGCGCTGAACCTGGGCTTCCTGATCTCGTTGCTATGGCACCGGAAAATCGGCTCGCAGCGCGTGCCGCTCGCACTCGCCTTGCTGCTGTGCGTGGCGCCGTTGGTGTTCGTGCAGCGCGTGATTCCTTTTGAGCGCGTCTGGCTCTTCGCTCTTCCGCTGTATTTCATTTGCGCCGCGGCGGGATTGGCCATGGCGCTCGAACCGGTTTTTCATCGGCCGCATCTGCGCCACGCCATGGCGCTGCTCGCACTCGTGGCCGCGCTGTTTGCCGGACTGCGCGTGGAGCGCAGCGGCTCGGTTTATTTAAGCAACGAAAGCCGCGGCATGCCTGCTCTCGCGGCGTGGCTCAAAGGCCACTTGAGTTCCGGCGACACGATCGTCGCGGTGCCTCCCTCCGACGGCCCGATGCGTTACTACCTGCAGCGCGAAGGCGTGCCAACTTCATATCTAAATTCGTCGCTCGGCGGCAGAGGCCAGGCCCCGCATCGCAGGCTGGTCGTGGTGAACGAATCCTCGAGAGACACAGTCGAGCAAGTGTGCGAAGCCGCCGGACAACCGCATCAGCCGAGCCGGAACGCGAAGCTGCTCGTGCAGTTCGAATCCGCAAAGCTGTACGAAGTGCCGTTCGCGCCGGAAGACCACTGAAGCCCCCCGGCAATTTCAGATTTCAGATTTGTGATTGCAGATTGAAAGCCCCGCCTGCCGGCATGGGTTTTAAATCTGCAATCTGCAATCTAAAATCTAAAATCTCCCTGACCACCCGCATCAGCGTCCGAGGCTCCTCAACCCAGGCCTGACATCCCGCAGCCGCTTCGGTTACCATTAAGACAGACATGTCCAGAAATATTTTAAAGAACCTACTTCCGAACCGGTGGCCGGTACTGCTGGCGACCTGGTTTCTGTTCGCCGCCGTCTCCGGCGCCGCGGCGCAGGACCAGGAAGCGGTCAACCCGGCTCTGCGTCCGCCCAAGGGCGCGCAGGTAGCGATTGTTGTATTCGAAGACCTGCAATGTCCCGATTGCCGCCGCGCCGCGCCGCTGGTGAAGGAAGCTGGGAAGACTTACAGGATTCCCGTGATCCGCCATGATTTCCCGCTACCGTTTCATACCTGGTCCTACGAAGCGGCCGTGATGGCGCGCTTTTTCGATACTCATTCGAAAGAGCTGGGCAACGAATTCCGGGATTACATTTTCGCGAACCAGCTGGAAGTGACCCCGCAGAACCTGCGCGGCTTCGCGGATAAGTTCGGCGCCGAGCATAAAACGCCATTGCCCTTCGTGGTCGATCCCGATGGAAAGTTCGCCGCGCTGGTCAACGCCGATAAAGATCTGGGCAAGGCCATCAACATCCAGCACACGCCCACGCTCTACGTAGTCAGCAACAAGCGCAACGGCAAACCATTCGTCGAAGTTGTGGACCGCAGCCAGCTGTACGCGCTGATTGATGCCATGCTGAAGGAGTAGCGATCGGCTGTCAGCTCTCGGCCGTCAGTCCGCAGTGGCCTGAGCTCAGGCATTGCGGTCACGTCTCGCTCCGGCTGCTGATAGCCACCGGCCATTCTCAATGAGCGCTTGGCTATTACGCTCAAAGCCCTCCACCGCTGAAGCACGGCCTGGCCATCCAGTCAAATTTCCCACCCCTTTGCTTCGTTCAGGGCAGCCTCTAACTTACAAAGAACATTACGTTGGGGTGGAGCACCCCCCAGTTGTGGTGACGCATAGTTGCGGAGGTTTCCTTCGGCAGGCTCAGGGCACGGTTTACGCGCTTAGAATGTCAGACTTAAGAAGTTTGAGAAGGTCCCGGGAGGCTACTGTGATTGCTCGCGTGCTTGCTGTTCTTGTGCTGCTGGGTTCGTTGACAGGTTCCGCGCTGGGTCAGAGTGTTGTTCACTACACCACTACCGTCGACAACGTGAAATATCTTTTTGCTACGGCGGAGCCGGTGGCGCGGCTGAAGTCGGGGGATATTCTGGATACCAACACGCTCGACTGTTTCGGCAACACGATTCGCAAGCCGGGCGACACGTTGAGCATGGCGACGGGGGACAATCCGCTGGCGGGGCCGTTTTATGTGGAGGGAGCGGAGCCGGGCGACACGCTGGCGGTGAAGATTCTTGACTTGCAGGTGGAGGGCGACACCGGGGTGGGCGCGTTTGCTCCGGGATTTGGCGCCATCAACGAAACCAATTACACGCCCATGCTGCATCCGCCGCTGCCGGAGAAGATCTGGTATTACCACATCGATCATGCGGCGAACACGGCCACGTTCAAGGCGCTGGATTCGGATTTTTCGGTGAAGATTCCGATGCATCCGTTTTTCGGATGCATTGGCGTGGCTCCGGCCAAGGGCGAGGCGCGCAGTTCGGTGGTGCCGGCGGAGTTTGGCGGGAACATGGATTCTCCGGAAGCGAGCGTGGGCAACACTGTTTATTTTCCGGTGAACGTGAAGGGCGGCCTGCTTTACATCGGAGACGGGCACGCGGCCATGGGCGATGGCGAAATTGCGGGCACGGCGATTGAGGTTCCGCTGAAGGCGCGCGTGCAGCTCAGCGTGATCAAGGGACGCACCATCAGCTGGCCGCAGTTTGAGAATGACGACGCGATCATGACGGTGGGGGCGTATCGTCCGGTGGACGACGCGCTGCGCATTGCCTTCACCGAGCTGGTGTACTGGATTCACAAGGATTACGGATTGTCGGAACTCGACGCCTATGAATTGCTCTCGAAGGTCGGGAGAATTCATTTGAACGAGATGGTGGATCCGAATTACGTGGTGGTGGCGTCGGTGGAGAAGAAGTATTTGCCGAAGAAGAAGTAGGGTGAAATTCACCCGACGTGGTCAATGGGGTAAGAGCGATATTGCGACAGTTGTGACAGCCGTCTACTTAAGCCAGTCTGGGAGTTGGCCACTCTGGAGTTTTAGCGGGCCAAACGTCGTCACCCTATACCCACCGCCGTCGGCGGGCACGACTTCAACGGCAAAAAAGCAGACGCCTTCCGAATACTGGTTCGTGGCTGATGCATAGTAGAATTTCCGCATCTCCTTTCGTGGGCCGCTGAGATACTGCTTGAAGCCGTGCTCCTCGTGTTTGAACTCGCTGTCCAGCGGGCGCCCGCA